>Ga0181401_1000001_pt1 | contig 149135 bp, 198 predicted proteins | sample 24SPOviralmetaG_FD_130130 | JGI IMG/M metagenome (GOLD analysis project Ga0181401, IMG submission 130130) | Marine viral communities from the oligotrophic San Pedro Time Series (SPOT) site, San Pedro Channel, CA, USA - 24 SPOT_SRF_2011-07-20 | ecosystem: Environmental > Aquatic > Marine >...
CAAAGACTTTGAAGATTATGGTTATGATGTACAGAATAATGTACATCGTATCTACAGTGGTAAGGACAAGACTACCGACAAACCAGTTATTATCTCTACATGGCAATCAATCCATAGATTTTCTAAGGATTGGTTTGAGAATATGGGTTGTGTGTTTGGAGATGAAGTCCATTTATTCAAGGCAAAGTCTTTATCTGGTATCATGAATAAGTGTGTCAATGCGGAATATAGATTCGGTACTACAGGTACATTAGATGGTACAGAAACAAATAAACTTGTATTAGAAGGACTCTTTGGCCCTACTCATAGAGTGACAATGACCAAGGACTTACAAGAACAGGGTAAACTTGCAAAGATAGATATCTCTGTTTTACTACTTCGTTATCATAATGATATATGTCATAGGTTAAAGGAAGCGACCTATCAAGAAGAAATAGATTATATTGTTACAAATGAGAAAAGAAATAAACTTATAACTAATCTTGCCTTAGACCAGAAGGGTAATTCTCTGGTGTTATTCCAATTCGTAGAGAAACATGGTAAACCTTTATTTGATATGATTAAGGATAAAGCGGGTGACCGACCAGTATATTATGTAAGTGGTGAGGTAGAGGCAAAAGACCGAGAACAGATACGTGGTATCGTAGAGGGACAAAAGAATGCAATTATTGTTGCTAGTTTGGGGACTTTCAGTACTGGTATTAATATTAGGAATCTTCATAATATAGTATTCGCATCACCTAGTAAGAGTCAAGTTAAGGTACTGCAATCGATTGGGCGTGGACTGAGGAAGTCTGACGATGGTTCTGTGACCAAATTATACGATATAGCGGATGACTTACATATAAAATCACACAAGAACTTTACGTTGAGACACTCAGCAGAACGTATTAAAATATACACCAAGGAACAATTCCCATATAAGATTTATAAACTTGACTTGAAATGAACCAAATACCTATAGTAGAGAGAAGACCTCGTGGATTATTATTTGGTGGGTTTACCTCTCCCGATGAAAGACATGAAGAATATGCAAAGGAGATTCACACTGACTCAGAAATGGTGGTGCAAGGAATCTTTAATGGTATAGAAGCATTTCGTAGTTTTGGTAATCACAGAATCGCAACCCATATTAGAAAACATGGATGGGATGTAGAATGTATCGATTACAGTATATTCTTTACTAATGATGAACTATCTGAAATACTACGTACCAGAGTAACCAAGGATACTTTGTTTATTGGTTTCAGTATGATGTTCCATACGATGGCAACCGAACGACTTGTATGGTTTACCAATCACATAAGAGAAAACTATCCGTGGGTAACACTCGTTGCGGGTGGACAAAAGACTTGGACAGTTACATGTGTTGAAGCAGATTATTATATCACTGGTAATGGTGAGTATGCAATGAGTGCTTTGTGCAAATATCTCACAGGTGAAGGAGAAGACCTAAAGGTACACAAGACATTGAAGAATGGTGGTAAGTTGATTACCGCACAACACAGTTATCCGTGTTTCCCTAAGAGAGATGCAAACATATCATTCGAAGAACGTGACCATATCAAACCTAGTGAGACAATAAATATTGAGTTTGCACGGGGGTGTATCTTTGAGTGTAAATATTGTTCGTTCCCTCTGTTGGGTATGAAACAAGATACGACCCGTAACGAAGAGAGTGTTTATCAAGAGTTACTAGAGAACTACGAGAAGTGGGGAACAACCAACTACTATATTACAGATGATACAGTAAACGACTCGAAGGACAAGATTGCACTTATCGCTCGTGCAGTAAGAAGACTACCATTCCAACCACATTTCAGTGGGTATGTCAGAGCAGACCTATTGATTACACATGGAAAAGATACTTGGGATGATATGATTGATATGGGATTTACCTCGCATAGTTATGGGGTAGAAACCTTTAATCATAAGTCTGGTAAGACAGTAGGTAAAGGAATGAAACCAGAAAAACTCAAGAAGGGTCTATTAGAGATTCAAGAGTATTTTCGTGAGAGGTCACCCAACTACTATTGTGGTACATTTACAATGATTGCGGGTCTTCCTCATGAAACGTTTGAATCACTAGAAGAAACCAAGAATTGGGTCAACGAACATTGGGGTGGACATGTCGTATCTTTTCTACCGTTGATGTTATCAGAACCCGATGACGAACAAGCAGATGCGATTGACTGGAAGGTCTACAATAACTTTATGGAATATGGGTATACATACTCATATGATGAACCACATATAACAAATCCCGAAATAAGAAAAAAGGTTGACGGGATGCGGAAGATGAAACGAAACAATAAGAACCGTGAAAAGAATCTATGGAACTACTGGGTGCATCCAAGTGGAGATTATGACTTTATAGATATGATTGAATGGGTACACGAGTTCACCAAAGAACGAGTTGAGTCAAAAATGAATCCCGCTGGCGTATGGCAAACTTGTTTTGTCCATGCAGAAGTATGGGAGAATCCCAAGGAAGGATATAAATATTATAAACAGGGACACGAAAATTTACCAGTTAAAGGTCTGATAAATATAATCAGAAACTATAAACTAAACAAAATGGAATTACAATGAGTTACAGAGAAGAGTTCGAATTAAGACAATTTAAATTAACCTCTGGGGAAGAGATTGTTGCGGAGATTCTCCAGTGGAATGAAGAGGTTCATGGTAGTCTTGAGATTGTGATTAGAAAAGCAATGAGACTAAAATTAGTTGAGACCGAAGAAGGTATCAAGTATTACTCGTTTCGACCTTGGATGGTTTACCAAGAACATCCCGAAGATATTCTTATCTTGAATGGGAACAATGTTATTGGTATAGCATTTCCACCCGATACGTTGGTCTTGCAATACGATACCGCAGTCAAAGAAATGACTGTTATGAACGAAGAAAGAGAACAAGAATTCACTCAACAACTTGCTGATAAAGTTCATAAAGGAAGATTTGCACAAAGAAAACCACGTGCATCAAATGAAGATGGATTGAAAGAATTCTTACAACAGGATAGTGGGAGTAATGTTATCAGTATGTTTGGTGACATAGACCCGACAAAAATACACTAATGCTTAAACTTCGTAATGTACATGATGATTATATCTTTATCAAGATGCTTGATGATGAAGATATGAATATGAGGATAGTTGACCGACTTAATTCATTGGATGAACGCATTCTAGATACTAATGTAGAGTCGGGAATTATTCCCGCAGTAAAACAGTTTCCTGAATTTCAAAAACTACAAACAATCGTAGAAAACTTTTGTAAAGAATCTTCAGAAAAGATACAGTTAGATTGGTGGGGACATCATTCACGAAACGAACCAAACAAATTTTGGAATAAATCATATATACAATCACAGTATTGTAATGTTATGTGGGGAGTACGTCAAGTCAGTGGACAAATCACGACACCGCACGACCATTGGCCAACCACGTGGTCATTTGTTTATTACATCGACCCACCCGAAGGATGTTCTAATTTATTTTTTCCAACCCTAGATTATGGGTTAGAAATTGAACATGGGAAATTAGTTATCTTTAGAAGTCATTTGATACATGAAACTGTATCATTACCATTCGAAGATTACCGATATTGTGTTGCTGGAACTGTAGTATTCAGCCTCCCCGAACGCTAAGCTTATTATACACTGAGAAACAACTTTTGTCAAGCCCTAATTTAAAAAAAATCGGTATTACTTTTTCATGCTTTGACCTGTTCCATGCGGGACATGTTCAGATGTTAAGAGAAGCAAAGACTGTCTGTGATTATCTTATTATAGGATTACAGGTAGACCCTAGTATCGACAGACCCGAAAAGAACTCCCCACTTCAATCTATAACTGAAAGATATATACAGGTAGATGCATGTAAATACGTAGATGAAATTATTCCCTACAGTACTGAATCGGATTTACTAGACCTATTAGAACTGGTTCACTATGATATCAGAATAATTGGAGAGGAGTACAGAGATAAAGACTTCACTGGTAAGCAACTAGCACTTGACAATTGCAGAGAGATATACTATAATAGTAGACATCACAGATTCAGCAGCAGTCAATTACGACATATAATGGAAAATGAAAATGGCAAAGACGGAAAAGATTAAACCAAAAGATAAACCGCATTACGTTAATAATGCACAGTTCTCGCAATCAGTTGTAGACTACTGTACACTTGTAAAAGAAGCAAAAGAGTCTGGTGGAAAACAACCCATCATTCCTGATTATATTGCAACGTGTTTTTTAAAGATTTGTGAAGGATTATCACATAAGGCAAACTTCGTTCGATATACATATCGTGAAGAGATGGTAATGGATGCAGTAGAGAACTGTCTAAAAGCAATTCAGAACTATAATATTGAAGCTGCAACACGTACAGGTAAACCAAATGCGTTTGCATACTTTACACAGATTTCATGGTTTGCATTCCTACGTAGGATTGAGAAAGAAAAGAAACAACAAGATATTAAGATGAAGTATATGGAACAATCTGGTATCGAAAACTTCCTTGACCAAGAGTTAGGTGACGCACAATCAAATCAAGTTGCTGCCGCATTTGTTGACCAACTTAGATTCCGTATTGATGAAATCAAAGACAGAGATAGGGAATGGAAAGAAATTGTTAAGAAGGAACGTAAGAGGAGAACTGTAAAAGTAGACTCTGACTTGGGTGACTTCATAGAAGATTAATGAAAGTAGGATTTATATTATTGGGTGCGTTAGTAGTCAGTCGATTACTACCGTTACCCCCTAATAGTGAACCTCTATTGGGACTTGCTGTACTATCACCATATTTGTCTAAAAACATGTGGGTTTGGTTTGCACCGTTACTGGTCATGTTAATATCAGATATCATTATCGGGTTTCATGGTCACATGATGTTTACATATACTGCTCTTGCAGTCTCACCGTTTATAAGTAAACACATACACTACAAATATCAATCACTTATGTGGAGTTGGTTGTTGTGGCATGTAATGGCAAACTTTGGTCAATCATATCCCGCATTCTCACCAGAGGCACTTGTTTTCGATATAAGATTCTTACTAAGTGGGTTATGTGTATTAGTCGTATATGACTTGACATTTTATGTTAGACGGAGTATAATGACCAAATGAATTACAAAGAACTAAAGAAAGACCGTAAAAAGTTACGTAAAAAAGCAATCAAATTGCAGAACAATTCTGCGGGTAAACTACCCATGGCAGACGCAATAAGAATTGCACAGAAAGATACTGCAACCAAGTAAAGGTACACCACTTTGAAAATCGCTATATTAAACGATACCCATGCGGGTTGTCGGAATTCATCTGATATCTTTATGGATTATCAAGAACGTTTCTATGCAGAAGTGTTTTTTCCATACTTGATTGAGAATGATATCAAACATATCTTGCACTTAGGTGATTACTACGATAACCGTAAGACAATCAACTTTAAGGCACTACAACATAACCGTAAGATATTCCTAGAACCTATGCGTGAACTTGGTATTACCATGGATATAATTCCTGGCAATCATGACGTATACTATAAGAATACTAATGAGTTGAATGCATTGAAAGAACTACAGGGTCACTATATGAATGAAGTGAATCTTGTTATGAAACCAACAGTAATAGATTATGATGGAACAGGTATCGCACTTGTCCCTTGGATTAATCCTGAGAACGAAAAAGATTCACTAGAATTCCTTGCAAACTGTAAGGCAGATATCGTGGGCGCTCACTTGGAACTACAAGGTTTCGAGATGTCCAAAGGTATGCCTTGTATGGAAGGTATGGATAGGAAACACTTTGACCGATTTGATATGGTATTGACTGGTCACTTCCATGCTAAATCAACTCAAAACAATATCTATTACTTGGGTAGTCAGATGGAGTTCTTCTGGAACGATTGTAATGACCCTAAACACTTTCATGTACTTGATACTGAAACAAGAGAGTTAACACCTATTGTTAATCCTATTACCATATATGAGAAGATATATTACGACCATGAGAACATGCGTAAGTTTCAAGACCTCAAGTATCTTGACAATAAGTTCGTCAAAGTCATTGTTACTAACAAGGGTGACCCATATGAGTTCGAACGATTTATTGACCGTGTCCAAGCACAGAAGATTCACGAACTAAAGATTGCAGAAGATTTTAAGGAATTTGTAGGTTCTAATGTGGACGATGGTAATATATCTGTTGACGATACAGAGACACTCGTATACGATTATATTGACAATGTTAATACTGACCTAGATAAAGGACGCATTAAGAAAGAGGTATCTCACTTAATGAAGGAAGCTCAATCAATGGAGATAGTTTAGTGGCAACTAAGAATGATATCACTGGAGACAGTATTCAGACTAAACCCGATGGTGGTACTGAATACGGTGATGGATGGGACAGGATTTTTGGTAACAAGAATCAGAAACACAAACAACAAGACTTGACTGAATTAAATGGTGACGGTAATCGTGACCGTGGACGTTATGGTGAAGACTTGGAAAAAGAACATCCATTCCCTTACTGGGAACACTACTGTACAGTAGAATCTTCCTTAATGGGTGTTGCAATAGGCGAACCTTGTAACTGGTGCGGTCTGACCGAAAAAGATTAGACTTGACTTTATATGATGAAGGTGGTATACTACCCCAATGATAAATTTTAAAAAACTAAGATTTAAAAATTTCCTGTCTACAGGAAATAACTTTACTGATATAAGTTTTGATGACACACCGACTACGTTAGTGGTTGGTCACAACGGTGCGGGTAAGTCCACAATGTTGGATGCACTGTCGTTTGGACTATTTGGTAAACCCCATCGAAAGATTTCTAAGGGACAACTCGTAAATACTATTAACCAAAAAGGTACAATAGTTGAAGTTGAGTTCTCTATTGGTAAACAGAACTATAAGATTGTCCGTGGTATCAAACCTAATAAGTTTGAGATATGGGTCAATGGTAATATGGTTAACCAAGACTCCCATGCAAAAGAATATCAATCGATGCTTGAGAAGAACATTCTTATGTTATCTCATAAATCATTCCACCAGATTGTGGTGTTGGGTTCGTCATCCTTTGTACCCTTTATGCAATTAGCTGGCGGTTCAAGACGTGAGGTCATAGAAGACCTACTTGATATCAATATGTTCTCTAAGATGAACGGACTTCTTAAAGAGAAGATGTCTATTCTTAAAGACCAAATACACAACAACTCACATCAAATCAATCTAGTTGATACCAAAATCAATGCACAAAAGAAGTATCTACGTGACCTGAGTGCGATATCTAGTCACCAGAAGAAACAGAAATTAGATACTATTAAACAGTTACAAGAAGACATTCGTGTACTCAATGAGTCAAATGCGGAGGTCACTGAAGAAGTCACTGCATCTAAAGAAGTCACTACCGAAATTGTTAGTGTGGGTAAGGAACTACAATCTCTCAATGAGTTTGCAGCAGGATTTAAAACACAACAGAAGGATGTAGTCAAACAGGCAAAGTTCTTTGAAGAGAATGACAAATGTCCTACCTGTGACCAAGACATCGACCAGAAACTAAAAGAGTTTCATCTGAACAAGTGTAAGACTCGTGCGGGTACTATTAATGGTGCATTAGAAATGCACAGTCTACGTAAGTCAGACTTGGATGCAAAGTTAGAAGAACTCAATAAGATGCAAGACAATATCCGCAATTGGCAATCTAAGATTGATGCAAACACTCAAGAGATTATGAGTATCAATAGAAACATTGACACCTTGAATGGTGAGGTTTCTAAGATTGACGAAGGTACTGGTGACCTATCAGAAGCAAACACTGAGTTAGAATCCTTGCGTACTGATAAGGAAGACCTACAAGAGTCCAAGTATAAACTCAATGAACAACACTCATACAATCAAGTGTATGCAGAGTTGTTAAAAGACACTGGTATTAAGACCAAGATTATTAAACAGTACTTACCAGTCATCAATCAGTTGACTAACAAGTACCTACAGATTCTAGACTTCTTTGTACACTTTGATTTGGACGAAAGTTTCGTTGAGACTATTCGTTCAAGACATCGTGATAACTTTTCGTATGACTCATTCTCTGAGGGTGAGAAACAACGGATTGACTTGTCCCTACTATTTACGTGGAGACAGATTGCAAAGATGAAGAATAGTGTTGCGACCAATCTACTAGTCCTTGATGAAACTTTTGATTCATCTCTGGATGAAGAGGGTATTGAAAACCTCATGAAGATTATCTCTACACTAGGTGAAGATACAAACGTTTTTGTTATCTCACATAAGAGTGAACTCGAAGATGCACATTTCCATCGTAAGATTGAGTTCGTAAAAGAAAAGAACTTTAGTAAAATAAAGGCTTGACTTTAAATGAAACGTATGGTATCATACACTTTATAAATTACAAAACCGAGAGGAATATATTATGGAATTATCCGATACTACGATGAGTGTTCTAAAGAACTACTCAACTATTAACCCGAACATTGTTGTCACAGAAGGCAGCACACTAAAGACTATTTCAGTCGCACGTAATGTTCTATCTACTGTTGAACTTACTGAAGAGTTTCCACAGTCATTTGGAATCTACGACCTGAATGAATTTCTAAATGTTCTATCCCTAGTGGATTCACCACGACTCAAGTTCGAGAAGGACTTTGTGACCGTGGGTGATTCAACTGGACGTTCATCAGTGAAGTACTTCTTCTCTGACCCTGAGATGTTAACCTCGCCTGGCAAGAATATTAATATGCCAGAAGCAGAAGTTAATTTTGTACTAGATACAGATACATTGGGCAAAGTAAAACGTGCCGCTGCAGCTTTAGGTCACGATGAGATATCAATTACACCTGTGACGGGTGCGATTCGTTTATCAGTCATTGACAGTAAAGACGCAACAAGTAATGTATTCTCTATTGATGTAGAGGGTACGTACCCAGATGATGTTGATTTCAACTTCATCATGAATGTTGGTAACATAAAAGTTGTCAACGAAGACTTTGATGTAAGTATCAGTTCGAAACTTATTTCAAAATTTGCAAGTAAACAATCCACGATTGAATACTTTATTGCACTAGAAAAAACATCTAACTACGGAGCATAAAGATGGCAAAAGCACAACAAGCAGAAAAAGACCACTCTTCAATCTATGAACTTGGTAACAGAGTTTCTCGTTCTACAGTAGCAGTAATTGATACTGTTGTACAACGAGGTGGATTCAAGGGTGAGGAATTATCAACCATTGGTCAACTAAGAGACCAAGCGGTTCAAATTATTCAACTATGTGAGGAGTATCAATCCGAACAAGGAGTTGAAGAGTAAACGTTGCGTTCCTCGTGACGTGGGGGTGTGAGAGTTCCTTTCCTTTCCACCCCCGAATTTTTTCTTGACTATTTGTTTCATATAGTGTACAATGTATATTATTAGAAACACTTTTATTATTATGGAGACATTATGTCTAAAGAATTCCTCTGGGTTGAGAAGTACAGACCCCGACTAATTGGAACTACCGTTCTACCCCAAGACCTGAAAGATACTTTCCAAAAGATTGTAGACTCGGGCGAAATCCCCAACATGTTATTCACTGGTACTGCGGGTACTGGTAAAACTACAATCGCACGTGCGATATGTGACGAACTAGGACTTGACTATATTGTCATCAATGGTTCAGAAGAGGGTAACATCGACACCCTACGTGGTAAAATTAAACAGTTCGCCTCATCCGTTTCTCTCTCAGGCGGTTACAAGGTTGTTATCCTTGATGAGGCGGACTACCTTAATGCACAGTCAACCCAACCCGCACTGCGTGGTTTTATCGAAGAGTTCTCTCAGAACTGTCGATTCATTCTGACTTGCAACTTCAAGAACAAAGTAATCGAACCTCTACACTCTCGTTGCAGTGTGTATGAGTTCAACACATCTAAAAAACAAATGGCACAACTTTGTGGTGAGTTCATGACTCGACTACAAATCATCCTTGATGGTGAAGGTGTCACATATAATAATGATGTTATTGCGGGACTAATTGGTAGGTACGCACCAGACTGGAGACGTGTACTTAATGAAGCACAACGTCATTCTATCTCTGGTAAGTTGGACACTGGTGTTCTCATTAACGAGAGTAATGCAAACTACGGTTTACTTTTCCAGTCATTGAAATCCAAAGACTTCAAGAAGATGCGTAGTTGGGTGGTCAACAATATGGACACCGAACCTGCCGCAATCTTCCGTGGTATCTATGACTCCATGGAGGGTAAAGTTGCACCAACATCTATACCTCAACTGGTCTTGATACTCGCTGATTATCAATACAAGAATGCGTTTGTCGCTGACCACGAACTAAACCTTGTTGCATGTCTGACTGAATGCATGGCAAATGTGGAGTTTGTATAAATAATCATGAACAAATTTTGGACGATATGGAAACATGCACTCGGTTCTTTTGATGAAGAAGACGGGTATGATGTTGAGAATGAAAATAGAATCTCATACATCCGCACGTTTATAGTACTCTCCAATTTATTGTGTGCATACATCATAATGATTAACATTATAATAGGATGGTTTTAGTGCAAAAATGGTGGAGGGTTTGGGCAAAAAGTCTTGGTGAGAAAGTCGGAGAGACTGACCAACAAGCAAACACCATAGCAGTCATTCGGACTGTTTGGTGGTTAACACACATGGCAACATGTATTTTTATTATTTTAAATGCGATAGCAAATCACGGTTGGGATTTATTATGAGTTATCAAGAACAAGTAGAACAGTTCATGATGCAAGGGGAACAGAAGTTTCCTCAAGATATCAAATCAGACATGGCAGACCTGTACATGTCTCTAATCACAGAAGAGTATAACGAAACATGGGAAGCATTCCATAAACGAGACCTCGTAGAAGTTGCGGATGGTCTTGCAGATATGGTGTGGGTCATTATGGGTATGGCATCCGTATTGAATATTCCTTTTGATGCAGTATGGAATGAAGTCCGTGCATCCAATATGTCTAAGTTCGTTGACGGTAAAGTCGTTAAGAATGCAGACGGTAAGATTATGAAACCTGACGGATACTTCCGTCCAGACATTGCGAAGGTGTTAAATGATTAAGTATTTACGACAAGTATCCAACGTTCTCGACCAAGTAACAACAGACAAATTTGGTAATCGTATCCACAAAGATACAGGTGACTATGTTATTATTGTTGCAAAAAGTGAAGAGAAAGTAGAACATCAACCAGTAACCATGGTCAAAGTGAATAACGAGTGGTTACCTAAACAGATGGAATTCGATTTTGGATAAGTGGGATGTAGCACATATGAAGACCGCAAAAGTTTATGCGAGTCTATCTAGTGCCAGAAGATTACAGGTAGGTGCAGTTATCGTAAGAGATAATAGAATCATCTCTATTGGATACAATGGTATGCCTAGTGGATGGGACAATAACTGTGAACATACTACCGTTGTAAATAAAGCGTTGCCTGGCGAACCAGATAACTTTGTAGAAACTTTAAAAACTAAACCAGAGGTAATACATGCGGAATCGAATGCAATCACGAAAGTTGCAGCTTCAACGGAACAGACGAAGGGTGCAGTTCTTTACACAACACACGCACCATGCGTTGACTGTGCCAAACTCATCCACCAGTCTGGAATCGAACGAGTTGTCTATGCAGAAGAGTACCCCAAAGGTGACCAAGGATTGACTTTCCTTGACAAGTGTGGTATAGTAGTTGATGTACAACCGCTCTAGGTATATTAAGAACAAATACGGATATCCTTCTACTAAGAAGGGTACTCTAATTGACATTTATGTGTGAGAAACAATGAATCCCTTTAATTATGTAAACAGTATCAACCTATCCAAGAAGGACATTATGATTACTCCAGAAGATGAGAAATCATATAATTCCTTTATGGTTAACCGTAGTCTATCGTATTTCTCTGATACCGCTGTAATTGCGAATGAGATGAACCGATATCACCATCTAGATTCCCGTCTACAATATTCATTTCTTATAAATATAATTAGGAAACGAAAACGTTTCTCTAAGTGGGTAAAACCTGAATTAGAACATGACCTTGAGTCGGTGAAAGAATACTATGGATACAGCAATGAAAAAGCTAAACAATGCCTACATCTCTTATCACCTTCTCAGTTAAAAGAAATAAAAGAAAAGGTGAATAAAGGTGGAAGAAAGTAATTTAGTAAAATGGGCTCCTGTGAACATGTTAGAGGTAACTCTAGCAGAACCAGATGACTTCCTTAAAGTTCGTGAGTCTCTGACTCGTATCGGTGTCGCATCACGCAAAGAACAAAAACTATTTCAATCCTGTCATATCTTACATAAACAGGGACGATACTATATTGTCCATTTTAAAGAGTTGTTTATGTTGGACGGAAAGAAAGCAAATCTAGAAGAGAGTGACGTGCATCGTAGAAATACAATTGCAACATTGTTATCTGACTGGGGATTAGTTGAGATTCAAAACAAAGAAGTATGTCAAGAATGCGCCCCTCTACGACAAATCAAAATAATCGGTTTCAAAGATAAAGCAGAATGGGAGTTGTGTCCCAAGTATAATATAGGTAACAAATAAATGACACAGTGGTTGTTTAATAAGTTATCACCTTATGCTATTCAATTTAGAGAATGGTCTAAGGGTAAAACATGGATACAAATACCGTTATGGATTCTTATCGCATGGATGTTAGGATTCGCTAATCCTTACTGGTGTGTATATCCTGTTTGTTGGATTCAATAGTGTTTGAAGAACATAGGGAAGAGATTCGCAGTAAGAAACACTGGTGGTCTAAGATACCTTTTCAGTGGGACTGGAACGACATGTTGCACCTTGTTGATACTCATCCACAAGAGTTATATGACTGGAATCGTGAGAAACAAAGACTAGGATTAAACTCTTTTCATAGAAGACCTTCTGCACCTCAGTTTGCAAAAAACCTTGTTGCAGAAATGGAGAAGTTCTTTGTTGAACCCGCTCCAAAGAAAGACGAATATACGAAGGGAAGACCTCAAATAACAAACATTGCGTTTGTTGGATTTGGACAGTTTTCTGGTTCGTACCCAAGACATAAAGACAGTATGGATGTCTTCTTGGTTCAAGTAATCGGTGACTGTAAGATAACTATCGGTGAACAAGAAGAACCAAGGAATAGTGACGAAACAACTGTAATGAAGCCTGGCGATTGTGTTTTCATACCAAGAGGTACATGGCATCATTTACAACCCTCAGTATCTAGAGTCACATTCTCATTTGGATTTGAGAGTGACCCAGACTGTGACCCAAAAACTTTTATATAAGGCTTGAATTACAAAAATTAATCCTTATATATAGTAGTGTGAGAAATAATTCTCACATGCGTGAATGCCGTTAATCGGGTTCACGTCCATCTTGCTAAATTAATATAGGAGATAAAGCAACATGACAAATCTAAAAGTAGGTAAACAACTTTTCCCACGTTCAGCATTTATTGGTTTCGACCATTTATTTAACGAACTGGAATACGCAACCAAACACGCTAACGACCATTACCCACCTCACAACATTGTGAAGACTGGTGAAGATGAGTTCGTCATTGAGGTAGCAGTTGCGGGATTCACACAGGACGAAATAAACGTTGAACAGAAAGAACGCTCATTGACCATTAGTGGTTCACATGAATCTAGAGACCGTGAAGTAATTCACAGAGGTATCTCTACAAAAGCGTTTAGGAGACAATTTAGACTTTCTGAGTATGTTCTAGTAACTGGTGCTTCACTAAAAGACGGTATCCTTGCAGTTACATTGAAGACGGAAATCCCAAAAGAGAAGCAGCCTCGTTCAATTAAAATAAGTTAATTGCGAGGAAAAAATGAAATTAACCGAAGCTAAATTAGAGTTCGGTTTGTTTGTAGGAACTATGATGTTAATGGTTCTTGCACTACAACCCTTACTGTAAAAACGAGAAGGGGGCGGGAAACTGCCCCTTTCATTATGTTATGAAAGCATATATGATTGCAGACCTGAACAATCCAACTTCCGTGAGATATACGGAGATTGCATTAGAGTCATGGCATAATAAAACCCCCCTTGACATTGAAGTCATTCAGTGTTATACTCCCGACACAATATCAGAATTAGAACCTCTCTATAACTGGCAACCATTGTTACATCATGGTCAAAAGGAACAGAAACAGTATGCGTCATCCACTGAAAAGTCTGGAGACATTACACACTGGCAGTTAATAAAGAAACGTTCAGAGTCTAAATCAAGATTCTACGTATTGGAACATGACTCATATCTAGAAGATGCAGACGAATTTAAACGACAGTTTGATTTTACTATGGAACATGGATTGTCTTATGCAAACCATGGACTCTACATGTCTTGTTATTCTTTTTCTAGAGTTGCAGCAATACATATACATGACTTGTTAACACAACGAGCATTTCCTTTAAATGGAGGCCCGTTTGGATGTGTAGAAAGATTGGTAAAAACATATCTAAGTGAAAAACCTGACCGCAAGGCAAAGTATACATGGATGTTACATCATCCAAATACAGAGGCAGTAAGTGTGGGATGGTCTGCCGAAGAAATGTTTCAAGCATATAATTTTAAGAAAAATGATACTCCCTTCAAACGTGCATCAACCCAGATTATATCCAAGTCTATGGGAATCACCCAAAATCATATAGGGTTGGATTTGTCATTAAGAAAAGGTTTTAAAATAATTGAATAAAAAGCTTGACAAACCCCGTTGAGTTTAGTATAATAGATGTATTGGTTGGGAATGACGTGACCACCCGCCTAGGGAAGTTTGTGACTTGACGGTGAGTAAGCGACTGACTCCATTAGACTGATTAACATATCAGTGATGGAATCGACATAAGGTGGAAAAGTTAAAAAAACAAAATCAATAGAATTCAAACTTACCGAGTTACAAATGCGTAACAGTACAGTAAGGAGTCTTCCCCCCTAGAGGGTTGAAGGAAAGAACACACTGATTAGGTGTCCCTCAAAGTAGCTTCAATCCTTGATGATGGGGGTTTTTTTTATCTTGACTTTTGTATTATCTTCCTGTATAATACAACATTAACTTAGGATTTTCTATGGATTTTTATACATCAATTGACCGTTACGGCAGCACCCTTTTATATCGTGGGTACTCTGGTGGTCAACGAGTCAAGAAACGTATCCCGTTTAAACCAACACTGTTTGTAAACTCTCGTAATAAGAACAACGTATCTGGTTGGTCTTCATTAGAGGGTAGACCAGTTGAACCCATTGAATTTGAGACTATGCGTGAAGCAACCGAATTCACCAAACGTTATCAACACGTGGACAACTTCAAGGTCTATGGACAAAACAATTTCATCTCACAATTTATCGCACAGAAGTTTCCGAATGATATAAAGTTCGAACGTGAACTACCTGTAATCACCACCATTGATATTGAGGTCGCATCTGACCAAGGATTCCCTGAACCTGATAAGGCAGACTATCCTGTTATCTCTATCTGTACCAAGTCCAGTAAAGAAGACTTCTTCCGTGTCTGGGGTCTAGGTGAATACACTCCCAAAGAAAACTGTATCTACAATCAATGTGACAATGAGTTACAACTATTGGATACATTCCTTGACTACTGGCAGAATCATGGGTCACCTGATATCGTCACTGGTTGGAACAGTAAGGGATTTGATATTCCCTATCTTGTTAACAGAACAAGAAAAGTTATTGGAGAAGAGTCCACCAAGAGATACTCACCTTGGGGTGTTGTATCCGCACGTACTGTACGTGGTAAGATGGGACACAAAGATGTGGAGACCTATGACCTTATGGGTATTGCACAGTTAGATTACTATGACTTGTTTCGTAAGTTTACACTCAACACTCTAGGTCAACAAGAATCATATCGACTTGACCATATCGCACACGTGGTACTTGGTGAACGTAAACTCTCATATGAAGAACACGGTAACCTACATACATTATATAAAGAAGACCATCAAAAGTTTATTGACTACAATATCAAGGACGTTGAGTTGGTTGATATGTTGGAAGAGAAACTGGGATTGATTACTCTTGCAATGACTATGGCATATCGTGGTGGTACTAACTTCGAGGAAGTATTCGGTACGACTACTATTTGGGATACAATCATCTATCGTATTCTTAACCTACAGAAGATTGCAGTACCATCTAAAGAAGAGAAACCCAAGGGTGACTTTGCGGGTGGATATGTAAAAGAACCCCAAGTTGGTTCACATGATTGGGTAACATCCTTTGACTTGAACTCCCTGTATCCTATGATTATTGTACAATACAATATGTCACCTGAGACTGTGGTAGATGGTTTAGTTGATACTGACGTAGAACGTATGTTACAAGGTATGACTAAGACCGATAGTAATTATGCAACTGCACCATCTGGTGTTCGTTTCCGTAAGGATAAGGAAGGTATTATTCCTAGTGTGATTCGACAGTACTATGCAGAACGTAAACAAATCAAACGTGAGATGTTGGACGCAAAACAAGAATACGAACAGACCCCAACAAAGTCCCTTGCAAACAAAGTTGCAACTCTAGATAACCAACAGATGTCTATCAAGATTCTTATGAACAGTCTCTATGGTGCATTGGGTAATCGATGGTTCAGATACTTTGACCAACGTGTTGCAGAGTCTATTACTCTTGCGGGTCAGTTATCAATTCTCTGGGCAGAACGTGCGGTCAATCATGAGATGAACAAACTTCTCAATACTGACGAAGACTATGTGATTGCAATTGATACTGATTCAGTCTATATGCGTATGGGTGACCTAGTCAACAAGTTCAACCCCAAAGACCCTGTAAAGTTCTTGGATAAGATTTGTTCCGAACACTTTGAACCTGTACTGACTAAAGCTTATGAAGTTCTTGCAGACTATACCAATGCATATGTCAATCGTATGGAGATGGGACGTGAGGTTATTGCAGACAAAGGTATTTGGGTTGCAAAGAAACGATACATTCTGAATGTACATAACAATGAGGGTGTCCAATACAAAGAACCAAAACTCAAGATTATGGGTATTGAAGCGGTCAAGTCATCAACCCCGATGGTTGTTCGTGATAAGATGAAAGAGATGTTCCACATACTTGTGAATGGTACTGAGTCTGAGACCCAACAGTATATCAGAAACTTCCGTAATGAGTTTTCCTCGTTACCACCTGAAGATGTATCGTTCCCTCGTGGTGTAAATGATGTCAAGAAATGGAAAGATACAAAATCTATTTACAAGAAGGGTACACCTATCCATGTGCGTGGTGCTTTGTTATATAACAAGCATACCAAAGGAATGCGTCATGAGGAAATCAAGAACGGTGAAAAGATTAAGTTCGTCTATCTAAAAGTTCCGAACCCGATAAAAGAAAACATCATATCATATCCGCAGAACCTACCCCGTGAGTTGGGTCTTAATAATTATATTGACTATGACAAGATGTTTGACAAGACATTCCTTGACCCACTTGAACCTATTATGGATGCAGTCGGTTGGACTGCTGAACCTCAGTCATCATTAGAAGATTTCTTCGCTTGACATTTTAAGGAGACTATGGTATTATATACACAATGAAATATTCACTTACAATCTTTCAAAATACTTTTGACAACAAGACCCACCGAACTATGACGTTCGATTCGTGGGAAAAGTTCGTTGTATTGTTAAGTGAACTATATGATAAAAAAGGAGAAAAAGGTGGTAGAAATTCTAGTCCTCTTATTAGTCCTGCTAATTATGTCACCGATACTACACGGTCTAATAAGAATGTTAATCGCTGGTCTGGTTGGTGCTGTCTTGACGTTGATGATTATATGGTACATACTGATTCCAATCGCAGTCCTGTTGAGTGCCTAAAACAACAACTACAAGAAAAGTATGGTCGATTTGAGTATGTGTGTTATAACACTGCATCATCTAGTAAAGACCAACCCAAGTTCAGATTAGTATTTCCCCTGACACGACAAGTTGATAGAAAAGACTTACCACACTTCTGGTTTGCTATGAACAAACGGTTTGAGGGTATGGGTGATGAACAAACAAAAGATTTATCACGGATGTACTATGTCCCCGCACAGTATCCAGACGCATATAGTTTTATGTTTACTAATGAAGGTGTGCATCTTGACCCTGATATGTTGATGGACAAGTATTCGTTTGTTGAACCACAAGGTAATACTTTCATGGATAGATTGCCACCTGAACTACAGAAAGCAGTCTTAGAACATCGTAAGAATTCACTAGATAACACAGATTACACTTGGACATCATATCGTGATTGTCCGTTCTTCCCTAGAAAGTTAGAACAAGAATATAGAAGTATTACTAATACTGGTTGGTATCATAAAATGTATCAGATTATGATTGCAGTAGCTGGTAATGCAGTTAGTAAAGGGTATCCTATTTCCGCATCTCAGATTGCAGAAATGTGTACTCAGTTAGACATGGAGACTGGTAACTGGTATGAGAACCGACCATTAAACAAAGAAGCAGACCGAGCATTGGAGTACATATATCGTAATGGATAAGTGGCAAGTAATACAAGGACGTAAGTCCGAGAAAGATAAAATACTATTGTACCAAGGAAAAGCCGTTTCTTTTCGTGACGTTGCAATGATGTGTATATTCTTCATGGAGAATGAAGACATACTATATCCACCATCCCGTGGTCTAAAAGGTGCGGAGATGTTTAAAGACTATATAAAAGAAGTGTTAGAAAACAGAAAAGTTCCTACGGATAGTAAATATGCGATTAGGAAAAACCACGGAGTTGTAAAAGTATGAGAATATTGATTACTGGTGCAGCGGGTTTCATTGGTTCACATCTTGCAGATAGTTTATTAGAAGATGGATTTGATGTTGTTGGATTAGACAACTATAACAACTACTATGACCCCGCACTTAAAAAAGACAGAGTTGCATACTTTGGTCATCAAGTATATAAGGCAGATTTAAAAGAGTTTGACGAAGTAGACCGTGCATTTAATAAGTTAATGCCAGATGTAGTCATTCACCTTGCCGCACGTGCGGGTGTACGTGACTCTGTTGGTAATGAACAGTTATATCACCAAGACAATATCATTGGAACACAGAACCTTATTCAAGTATGCAAAATGTATAAGGTTAAGAAAGTTCTCTATGCATCTACTAGTTCAGTCTATGGTGGAACACCTATCCCTAAAACAGGATGGGTTGAAGATGAGGTTACTGGTCACCAGTTGAATCCATATGCATATACAAAGTATTGTAATGAATGTCAGTTTAAAATCTCTGGACTAAACAATATAGGACTAAGGTTCTTTACTGTATACGGCCCTTGGGGTAGACCTGACATGGCATTATATCAGTTTGCAGATTCGATTGTTGCGGGTGATTCTATTGAAGCATATAACTATGGTAATATGAAAAGAGACTTCACCTATGTTGGTGACATTATCGAAGGTATTAAATTAACACTATTTGCTGACCTACCGTCTGGAGAAATCTTCAACATAGGTAGAGGTAAACAAGTAGAACTTATGCATTTTATTGATTGTATAAGTAAAGAACTGGGTAGAGATGTTGATGTAGTTCTCGCACCTCGACACCCCGCAGATACTCTAGAGACTTGGAGTAATACTGCGAAACTAAGAGAACTAGGATATAAACCCAGAGTAAACATTGAAGTAGGTGTTGAGGCATTTATTAGATGGTACAAAGATTATTACGGAGTAAATTAATGAAAGATGATGGTTTAAGAAATCTAAATCCTGACGGTTCACCTCAACAGGTGCAGACAAGACTAAAAATTGGTATTGTTGGTCATGGTTTTGTAGGGGGTGCAGTAGACTATGCGTTTACCCATCCTGAAATTGATATGTATTATGTTGACCCAAAACACAATACAACGATTGATGACTTGGTTGATTGGCAACCACATGTGTCGTTTATTTGCGCTCCAACTCCAATGTCGGATGATGGGTTTGTTGATGCGTCCATTGTAGAAGACGCAGTATTAAAACTATTGGAACATACAGAAGGTGGTGTTGTTGTCAAATCAACAATCACTCCAGATATTGTTGACCGTTTATATTCTTCAATCTTTGAAGATGACATCAAACGTTTGACTATCAACCCTGAGTTCCTGACAGAATCAAATGCAAAAGAACAGTTTGTAAATGCAGAGTATCATGTTATTGGTGGTCACCCTGACGCATGTCAAGGTCTTGCACAGTTGTATGATGTGTACAGTCTATGTACTGCAACAGAATATTTGTTCTGTTCTGCACCAGAAGCTGCATTCATTAAGTATGGAGTGAACTCATTCCTTGCAACTAAAGTAACATTCTTTAATCAATTATATGATTCTGCAATTGGATTTGGTTGTAATTTCCCTACTATTGCAAATGCAATCGGTAAGGACAAAAGGATTGGTGTTGGTCACACCCGTGTGCCTGGCTATGATGGTAAACGTGGATTCGGTGGTGCGTGTTTCCCCAAGGATACAAAAGCATTTACTTTATTCGACCCTAGCTTGACTTTAATTGATAAGTGTGTTAGTATAAACAATGAATTTCGTAATGGTTACGAATTAGATAAACGTGAGGAAGAAAATAATGTCAAGTATGATGGACAAGCTGAAGAAGAACAGCAAGATAAAAACGACAGCGATACTGTCGGAGAGTAAATTTTTTACAGAAACAGATATGGTGCCAACCGATGTTCCAATGGTGAACGTTGCGTTGAGTGGAAGTATTGACGGTGGTATCACGCCTGGCTTAACGGTACTAGCAGGCCCGAGTAAGCACTTCAAAACTTCATTTGCATTGCTAATGGCAAGTGCATATATGAAGGCAAAGAAGGACGCAGTAATGCTCTTTTACGATAGTGAGTTTGGTAGTCCCCAATCTTACTTTGAGCAATTCGGAATTGATACCTCACGGGTGTTACATACACCCATCGCCAATGTCGAGGAACTCAAGTTTGACTTAATTGGTCAACTTGAATCAATCGATAGAAAAGATGACGTAATAATCGTTATCGATTCAATTGGTAATCTCGCATCCAAAAAAGAGTTAGAGGATGCAATCAACGAGAAGTCGGTGGCAGATATGTCCCGTGCTAAAGCATTGAAGGGTCTCTTTAGGATGTGTACTCCATATCTGACCATGAAGAATATCCCTATGCTTGCCGTCAACCACACATATAAAGAAATTGGACTATTCCCTAAAGACATCGTAGGTGGTGGTACTGGTATATACTACAGTGCAGATAACATCTGGATTCTGGGAAGACAACAAGATAAACAAGGAACTGAGATAAAAGGTTACAGGTTTATCATTAATGTGGAGAAATCACGTTATGTTAAAGAGAAATCTAAAATACCTATCACAGTATCTTGGGAAGGTGGTGTCCAACGTTTCAGCGGTCTTTTGGATGTCGCTCTCGTTGGTGGTTATGTCGCTAAGCCTTCTAATGGTTGGTACTGTCGTGTGGATAGGGATAGTGGTGAATTGGTTGACCCAAGAGTTCGAGAGAAGGACACCCTTCAAGAAGAATTCTGGAAACCAGTCTTCGCAGATACCGACTTCGCAGACTTCCTCAAGTCACAATACTCAATTGGACTCGCACAAAAAGTAGACATGGAAGAGATAGCAAATGTCGAATGATATTGAGAATATGCTCAGTGAAAAGATTCACTATGAACTTGTTCCTTCGGATGACCCCCATGGATGGGATGTCCGAATACTAGAAGAGTATCCTGAAACGGTTATTACTTTTGGTGCAATCAAGTTTGTAGGAATCGATGATAGTGGAGACGATGGAGAGATTAGATTTGATTTCTCCATCAAATCCTCACCAGACCCAGAATTAACAACAGAAGACTTGACTTTTCAAGCATATGTTGGTACAATACTTAATAGCGTAATAGGTACAGCTATCGCAGAGGGAACTATGGTTGCACAGGATAGTGACTCTGGTCAAATTATGGCAACAGAAGAAACACATGAGGACTTAGAAGAATTATATAATGAATATCAATCTAGAACAGACAGTACTGCGGAATCTACTGACCAATGATGACTACATGCGGAAGGTTCTTCCGTTCATATCACCTGATTACTTTGATGGAGTCTACAAAGGACTATTCAAAGAAGTCACTAAATTTGTAGCAAAATACAACAAACTACCAACTCTTGAATCATTCAAGATTGAAATCGATGAAGAGAACTCTCTTGCGGATGACCAATATCGTTCCGCAATAGACCTTCTTCCTAATATTTTTACACCCGAATCTGAGAACCTTGAATGGTTAATTACACGAACTGAGAAGTGGTGTCAAGACCGTGCGGTCTATAATGCGGTAATGGAATCTATTTCTATTATCGATGGTAAACATGCAACAATGCAAAAGAATGCAATACCCGATGTATTGTCTAAAGCACTTGGTGTTACGTTTGATACTAATATCGGTCACGATTATCTAGAGAATGTAGATGGTCGTTATGATTTCTACCATGAACAAGAAGAGAGGATACCTTTTGACCTTGATTACTTTAACCAGATTACTAAAGGCGGTTTACCGAATAAGACTCTCAACATTGCACTTGCTGGCACTGGTGTTGGTAAGTCTCTGTTTATGTGCCATGTCGCTTCCAGTGCATTAAGTCAAGGACGCAATGCATTGTATATTACTATGGAAATGGCAGAAGAACGTATTGCAGAACGTATTGATGCAAACTTACTGAATGTTCCTATTGACCAACTAGAGAATCTATCCAAGACTATGTTCACAGATAAGGTTCAACAGATTGCCGCAAAGACTCAAGGTAAACTTATTATTAAAGAGTATCCTACTGGACAGGCAAACACGGCACACTTCCGTGCATTACTGAATGAGTTGAAACTCAAGAAGAACTTTGTCCCTGAGATTATCTTTATTGATTACCTAAACATATGTGCATCATCTCGTATGAAAGGTATGGGTGGTGCAATCAACTCTTATTCTTATATCAAGTCTATTGCAGAAGAGTTACGTGGACTCGCAGTTGAGTTCAATGTACCCATCATGTCTGCAACCCAGACTACACGTTCGGGTTATGGTAATGATGATGTTGGTCTAGAAGATACTGCTGAGTCATTCGGTCTACCCGCAACTGCTGATTTAATGTTTGCATTGATATCTAATGAAGAACTAAATAACCTTGGTAAGATAATGGTTAAACAGTTGAAGAATCGTTACAATGACCCGACACGTCACAATCGATTTACCATAAAGGTTGACCGTAGTAAGATGCGTCTGGAAGATGATACCGATGAAGAAATGATTCCGAATGACCCTGATAAAGGATATGATGACAAACCTTTATTTGATAAGACTTCGTCTGGTAAGAGAATCAATCAAGAAAACTTTAAAAACTTTAGGATGGAATGATGGAATCGTATGGATGGCCAATGCTAACCCTCGTATTAATGTATGGTTCATACTGGTTAGGAAAAATACATGGATTTATGGATGGAGAAGACGAAGGTTTTTTGATGGGTGTAGAACAAAGTCGAGCGCCTATCACACGTTCTATTCTCAAATGGATTCGTGCAGACAGAGATATCAATATCAGTGACCCTGAAATTGAAGCAATAATAAAACACCTAGAAGTAGATGTTGATTTACAAAATGGAAAACAAAGGAAAATTAACTATTATGAATAATGTAAATTTAATTGCGTTGAGTAAACCATCCGCAAGTACGGATTGTCACACTGCAAGTGAACTGGTTGCATATACAGCTAGAGTAAGTAACCCTACGAATCAAAGTAATAAGAAAACCGCACCTAAGTTACTGAAGTATCTTATGAAAGAAAATCATTGGTCACCATTTGAAATGGTGCATATGACCATGGAAATTAAAACGACTCGTGATATCGCAAGACAGATTATTCGACATCGCTCATTCTCATACCAAGAATTCTCACAACGTTATGCTGAAGCAAAGGTCTTTGAAACACGTGAGGCACGTCTACAGGACGAAACCAATAGACAAAATTCTATTCCGACAGATGACAGTACACTAAAAGAATGGTGGAACATGTCACAACAAAGTATGATAAGATACTCTACAAAAGCATATGAAGAAGCGTTAGAGAAAGGTATTGCAAAAGAACAAGCACGTGCATTGTTACCTGAAGGTCTAACTGAATCTACATTGTATATGGCGGGTAGTCTACGTAGTTGGATTCATTATTGTGACCTAAGACGAGCAAACGGAACTCAGAAAGAACATATGGACATTGCTGAACAATGTTGGGATATCATCATGGTTCACTTTCCTGAATTAGGATTAAGGGATGAGTGAGATAACAATCCGTAATAAGGGTTTACTCAAGACCCTTAACGAAACGTTGGATATGTTCTTAGAACATAAAGACCTTTGTACGGAATTGTCAGATAATTTACAGAAAGATATGCCCGTTGAAAATTGGGAAAACTTCTGTAAAGAAGAATACATGCATGAAATGATTGCAAAGGGTGATGCTCATCAAGGATTCCCTGAAAGAGGATTTGGTTTTCAAGTAGCACAAGGTGCTAAACAAAGACCTGATATATTTGAACCATTGAAGAAATGGACTAAGACTGAACTCCCTATGAGATTTGGTGCAAGGTCAAACTCCCTGACATCTTATTATCCACCCAATGGATTTGTAGGATGGCATACTAATTGGAATGCATCTGCATATCAATTGATTCTTTCATGGAGTGAGACTGGTGACGGATATTTTTCTTATTATGACAGAAAGTCTGATACGATTATTACTGAACCTGATAAGAAAGGATGGCAAGCTAGATGGTATAGGTTTGGTCGTCAAGACGAACCCCAACATCATTGTTGGCACGCTATGTGGACAAACTGTCCCAGATTTACACTTGCATTTAAATTCCCTTATTTGGTTTCGACTTCTGAGTCTCACATCAAAATTGAGAAAGAAGACGGTGCTTTTGACCAATTGATGGATTTCGTAGAAGATTTAGAAAGTGCTTGACTTTTCGCCATCATGGTGATATACTGTAGAGATAAATTGAGGAAATTATGGAAATAGATTACAAATATAATGAAGACAAGGCAATCAAAGAATTGTCTGATTACATTGACGGAACGTATGGACAACACTACTCGAAGAATAAGTTTCAAGCAACTGAGTTTATTATCGATGGTGGACATGGTGATGGTTTCTGTATAGGAAACATCATGAAGTACGCACAACGTTATGGGAACAAAAATGGTTTCAATCGTGCAGACTTGATGAAGGTCTTACACTATGCAATCATTCAATTACATGTACATGACCATTACGAGAGGTAGTCATGAGAAAGGAACGTATTCCTTTAAAGGGTGGTGCAGAATGGGATGCACTCACAAAGTCACGTAAGTACTACGTGTATCTAACGAATAGTGGTGTTGTAAAATCTATTAAGAAACAGTACAATAAACGACTTCGTAAACACCTCAAACAGTTTGATAAGAATGATGTCAAATATCGTGACGGTGATAATACCTAAAATAATTTCAGAAAAAGCTTGACAAACAGCGCCATTCTTGTTATAATAACAATATAATCAAGAAAGGAGAGATTATGAAAACATTGAAAAAACACGGATTATTGGATTGGGACTTCATTCAACCAATATTGATGTTAACTGTTATGTTAGTTATTGGAGAATTAGTATGAATAATGTGATTGAATATGATGTCTATGAGTCATTCAATAAGAGTGGGTCATGTAGACAAGGTGAGATAACCACTACTTACGACACACTTCACAATCTTTTCGGTACACCGTCTTACACAGACGCAGACCCATATGAGAAGGTATCTTGTGAGTGGGTTCTGAATGTTAAGGTCAGAGATGAAGGTGACGGATACGATGATTGGTATTACGAACAAGTCTCTATCTACGCATGGAAGTATGGTAGAATTCCTACTGAAGAATGTCAATGGAATATCGGTGGTTTCAATTGGGAAGCATCTGAAATCGTCCAGTCAATAATTGAATCGGGTGTTGAACCCGCATATAGTGAGGTAGCTTAATGTCTAAGATGGGACAATTTGTTTTTGAATGTCAAGAGATTGCGGAAAGCAATTCTCATGAGTCAAAAGAATCGGTCATTGCAGAAGTCGAACAGACTTTTGTTGGTGAACGAAAGTATCTAGTACCTATGGCAGTTGATTCTGCGGTAGGATACTGGGAAGAAATTCAGTCAGATTTACGGATGTATCTCTGACTGGTAATATTAACTCTAACTAAGGAATTATGAGAAAGAGTAACTTTAATAGGAGACCACAACGTCCTAAACCAAAGGTGTGGCCAAAAGACGGTGCAAGAGAAGTCACTGTCAGAAACGGAGATGTAGAAACTGCATTAAAGATTTTCAAAAGGAAAGTCAAGAAGTCTAACATTCTCTTTGATTTGAAGAAGAAAGAATTCTTTGAAACTAGGAGAGAAACTAGACGTACTGCAAAACTGAAAGCAATCAGAAGAGTTCATAAGAAAAGGATTAAAGACCTAGAACTCGAAGAGAGAATGAAGTTCCGTTACAGATAAGTCACTTTATTGTCACACAACTGTAACAATCCGTATAAATAAAAGTATATGGAGAAAAGAAATATGTGGAAGAAATTACACAAACTTATGAAGTCTGCAAGACTACACAAAGTTATAAATATGTCTATAGGTTAAAGGAGTGTACCATGAAAAAGACGAAACGTATAAAGTCTCGTCACGCACGGGTACTGTTCACAAAGGACAGTCCTTTTACCCACAAGGTTGTGCCTGACAAGACCAAGTATAACCGCAAAAAGAATCCCCGCAAAGTCGGGGATTTTTCTTATTGGTCTTTATTAAATTCTCTAAAAGGTCTAACCTTCCCATCGTAGAATAACATCTTATACCAAGGAGTATCTCTTTTCATACGTGGGATTGTATACTCAAACTTCTTCCCTTCTTTGTTAATCCAAACCACGTGATATCCAATCCATCTTCTTGACGGATACCATTGTGCCTTACCACCATTTACAATCAGATTCTCTAGTGTCCAGAAATAACAATTGTTCTTTTTAGTGAACAAACGTATTGGCCATGACCAGAAAAACACAATCATGAGTGCAAATGTAATCCATTTTCTGTATAAATTATCCATATAATTATATATACAGACCCTTGTTTGTATAAATAAAGGCATGGATGAGATGGTAATACTAGTCTCCGAATTGGGTTTTCCAGTTGCTGCTGCATGTTTGGGTGGGTTCTTCATGTTCCTAACATTAAAATACATAATGAATGGTGTTATTGATAAGGTAAATTTTATCAGTAATATGGTCTCTGGTCTCGATAATCGGGTAAAAAATATGAATCACGATATGATTCGTATGGATACAACCATGTGTGTAGTATTAGGAATCAAACCAGACTTGAATAGAATTAGTAGAGCGGATGGACAGAAAGATGCACGGAGGGATTAATTGTTGAAACAATGGATGTAGTTACAGCAATAAAAGATTTCGGCTTTCCGATAGTTGCCGCATTGGGGATGCTTTACGTCATCTATTTTGTGTGGAAGACTATAACACAACAAGTAGAATCCAAGTTAGATGATGCACATATAGTCATTATTGGTCTTATTGACCGAGTGAGAATGTTAGATAATGATATCATTCGATTGCAACAGAAATTAGATACTGCAATAGAAATGGGGAGAAAAGAAAAAGAAGATGAAGAATAATTTTAGTTTAGTAGAAAAAATAGAATCAGCATGTTTGTTAATTGCTTTTGGTCTTATGTTGTTTGTTGTAGTTGAAGTACAAGCTGCACCCAAAGAACACAAATTTAAATCACCATCATTTAGTGGAATAAATCAATCGTCACATTATTTGACAATTGAGAACCAAGAGACTTCAAGAAAAGAAGCTATAAAACAGGAGATTAAAGACCTCAAAGAACAGATGGAGAGGGACGCAGAAAATACAACCCTCGCAAAATTTATTAGGAATGTCGAAAGCAGAATCTACTCGACATTATCAAGACAAATAGTAGATGGTATGTTCGGAGAGAATCCTAGTGATACAGGTTCTTTTAATATCGAAGGTACTGGGATATCATACGTCAGAGACGGTGATTCAGTAATATTAACAATAACAGATGAGAACGGTAATGTCACGACTATTACTATTCCCCTTGGTGATTTTGGTATCTAGTTGTTCAACTTTAGGGGATAAAATAGAATTCCCCACCGAAGAACAACCAAAGGTTCAAGAAACATTACTTCAATCTGAATTAAGGAATGTTTCGAAACCAACAAGGAAACCAACTGTAGCTGTATATCAGTTTACAGACCAAACGGGACAAAAAAGACAGAACAGTAGTGGTGGAACAAGTTTTAGTTCTGCTGTTACACAAGCACCTTCAGTGTATCTAATTAGAGCATTGAAACGTGCTAGTAAGGGAAATTTCTTCAGGGTGGTTGACCGTCAAATTATTGACCATGTGACGAGAGAACGTCAATTAATACGACAAACTCGTCAATCATATGAAGGAAATGACTCTCAGAAGTTGCCAGCGCTTACTTTTGCTGGCATGATTATTGCTGGGGGTATAGTAGGATACGATTCTTCTATTGACACAGGAGGTAGTGGTGCCAGAACATTAGGCATTGGTGGTTCTCGTGAATTTAGTGTAGACACCGTTACGGTGAATATTAGATTGGTTTCGGTTGCTACGGGTGAAGTTTTACTTGATGTTATAACAAGTAAGACAATACTATCTACAGCGTACAGTGGAGATGTATTTAAATTTATAGAACAGGGTACTCAACTTATAGAAATAGAAAGTGGAGTTACTCAAAACGAAAGTGTATCAATTGCTACTCAACGGGCAATTGAGCAAGGAGTCCTAGAACTTATTTTGAGGGGGTCTCAAAAAGGTTTCTGGACATTAACTGGAGAAAAATAATGAACGTTAAGGCAAAATCATTTTATGCTGTGATGTTCGTAATTGGTGCTGCATATGCTTATGCAGACAATGAAGTCTATATAGACCAAGTAGGAAATGGTGGAGATATAGAAATTATACAAGACGGTAGTGGAAATAAACTAGGTGGTGGTCTATCAGATACCAGTAAATTCCTCCTCGATGGGGCGGACATGGATTTCAAGGTCAATTTGACTGGTGGAAGTAATAACCTAATAGGTTCTATTATTGGTACTAGTACAGTTGATATTGATGTCAGTGGTTCTTCGAACGATTTACTTTTTGATATTGATAAAGACAACTCATTTGGTGCTGAAAATGGTGATTACGTAATTGATATAACTGGTGGTAATAATGACCTAGACTTTGACTTTGGTTCTTTAGATACTGCTAATGACCTAGACTTTGATTTCGTATTAGACGGTGATTTTAACACCGCTGATGTGAATATTGATGCAACAGGGGTCGTATTCAATATGGACGTAGTTTCAGACAACTCAAACTTGTTATATAATGCAAGTGGTTATGATGGACATAACTTTGTTCTGACTGGAACAGGTAACTATTGGGACATTGAAGTTCACCAAGAGTCTACTTTACAGGCAGATTCATTGGAGATAGAATATGAAGGTTCTGGTACAAGCACGACAGACGCAACTATTTGTATTAGTCAGTCTGATGATGGGACTAACACTAACTGCGGAGGCTAATGATACTGACGTAGGTGCAGTAGACAAGGCAGTTGGTTGGAGACAAATACTTAGAGACACAACTAAGATTGAACCCGCTATGGGTCAAGATGTAATCTCGAAGGATGACCTTCGCACAGGTGAAGGTCGCCTTCAGGTTCGTTTTTTAGATGATTCGAAATTAAGAATGACAGAACATACACGTATCGTAATTGATAACGTGGTATTTGACGATGACCCAAGTAAGTCTGACTTGGCGATGACGTTTGCCCAAGGAACTGCTAGATTCATATCTGGTGGTTTGGGTAAGGTTGACAAAGAAAATATCAGACTCAAAACCCCTACCGCATCAATCGGTATCAGGGGTACAGATTTTACGGTAACCGTTGACGAATTCGGGAAAACGCTCGTGGTACTTTTGCCAGACGTAAACGGTATTTCATCTGGTGAGATTATTGTTTCAACAATGACAGGTGAGGTTGTACTCAACAAACCGTTCGAGTCCACAACAACAACAGTTGCAGAAACCGCTCCATCTGCACCCGCAATCCTAGACTTGACTCTGGATATGTTAAACAATATCATGATTATCAATCCCCCCAAAGAAGTACAGACACAAGAAGAGTTCATGTCAAGTGTCACTGCATCTAAAAACATCAATCCATTAGACATAGACTTCCTTGACGAAGATTTATTGCAAGATGAGTTTGAAGAAGATTTGTTGGAATTTACAGAACTTGATATCAATTATCTAGACGTTGACCTACTCGAAGACATGTTAGATACTTTTGATAGTCTAGGAGAAGATATCCTACAAGAAAAACAAAGTACAGGTGAGTTAAATCTACAGGGAACAGAAGAAGGATTTGATACAGTCACACAGGTCGCAACAGTCATAGAAGGAGACAAAGTAACCTTTAACAGAACAGTAAACGATACCGCAGTAGTAACTGTAGACAAAAATGCACTGACCAATTTATTAATAGAACAAGACGGAAAAGAACTTGACCCGATTCGTGTAAACGGTGTCGAAACAGAAATCATAATAAAACAATGAAGTACTGGATACCATTACTTGCATTTATACTGTTTACCGTTCCTTCGTGGGGACTAGACCTAACACTACCCGAACCCGAAGAACCCTATGATTACGAAGAGATAGAAATACCAGAAGTTTATATATTTAATTTTGGTGACTATAACGAACCCCCGACTAGAACACAACTGACTATATTCTGGACTCTCAATGCATTAGATGTGTGGACAACACATAGAGCATTAAAAGATTGTCCTAATTGTAGAGAGATGAATCCATTGCTACCAGACAGACCAAAACTTGAAGACCTCTTATTACAGAAAGCAATCGTAGGTGGCATAATACATTGGCAATCAAGTAGTGACTATATGACGGGTATAAATATAGGTTTAACATACGCAGTCGTAAACAACTATAAAATAGTGTACTAGATGAAAACATGGCATGTATTTGTCACCCTTATTGTCATGGTGACATTAAGATTATTAGACCCCTTCTTATTAGAGAGTGCAAGACTCTCATTCTTTGATTCTATGCAGAGGACACAGGATGTGTCTATATCAGAACAAATTGTACTGGTAGATATAGATGAGAAGACTCTAGATAAGTTCGGACAGTATCCCATTCCCCGTAAAGTAATGGCAGATGAGATTGATAAGATTGATGGTAGTATTATTGCATTCAATATCTTGTTTTCAGAAGAAGACAGAATGGGTGGAGATGAATACTTTGCAGACATCTTATCATGGAAACAAGCAATTGTTGCAATCGCACCATCCAACAGAACCAACACAGACTATCGTCCACCTCGTATAGGTACTGCGACATTTGGTGATAGGGACGCAGAAGACTTTAGACCAGAACTGCCAGGCATGTTGTTTGCACAACCAATCATCCACGACAATGCATTTGGTTATGGTACAATATCATCTGCACAGGATGTTGATGGTATTGTCAGAAGACAACCCCTATTAGAGAACTTTGATAATAGACTGTATCCCGCATTCGCATTAGACGTACTTAGAGTTGCGGCAGGGGATTCATCTTATCAGATATCCACGGATGACTATGGTATTCAGTTTGTTCGTATTCCCAAGTTCAAACCAATCACTACAGATGTAAACGGTAACGTTACAATCGCATACTGGAATGAGTTTAAAAGATATTCATTCACAGAACTAGACCAAATACCCGAAGGTTCAATTATTATTGTAGGTGCAACTTTTGAAGGTTCTAATGTGGTATCTACACCAATGGGTGCAATGTACCCCCATGATATTCAAGCAAATCTAATCAAGACAATGATTGATGGTGTAGTTTTAAAACGACAGTCTGAATTCATGTTATATGAAATTATTGTAAGTGTCATACTAAGTGTCATACTTATTGCATTCATAACACTTGCACCAATATCTGTATCTGGTATGACGTTTGGTGTCATACTCATGGGAATATACTATTTTGTAACTGATACATTCTCAACATATTTCTATATGGTTGACCCAGTATTTCCTATATTAACCATGGTGGTCATATTTGCACATGGTTCGTTTGTTCAGTTCTATACACAGTTCAAAGCTAAACAGATGATTAAGGGACAGTTTGGTACATACCTATCACCCGACATGGTGGACATGTTGGCAAAAGACCCCAGTCTTATGAAGTTGGGTGGTGAGAGAAAAGAGATGACGTTCCTATTCATGGACATATGTGGATTCACCCCCATAAGCGAGCATTATAAAAACAAGGATGATGCAGAGGGTTTGGTCACACTTATTAATAACTACTTAAATGAGATGACTAATATTATCCTAAATAACGGTGGAACAATCGACAAGTATATGGGCGATTGTATTATGGCATTCTGGAACGCACCCTTACCGTGCGACAATCACGCAGAGATGGCAGTTAAATCTGCAATAGAGATAGAAGAAAAGACTAATGAACTTAGACAAAAATATCAAGAACAAGGTCTCCCGCCTATTAATGTTGGAACTGGTATTAACACTGGTACTTGTATTGTTGGTAATATGGGTAGTGAATCGAGATTTGATTATTCAGTCATTGGAGACTCCGTCAACCTTGCCGCAAGACTTGAAGCAACCGCAGCAAGAGGAGACTACCTTGAATACAAGACCATCTACTCTAGTTTTACAATGGAAAAACTCACCACTATTAATTCGAGACCAATAGGTCAGATTAAAGTGAAGGGTAAGGAGGAGATGATTGATATCTACACAATGGACAGATAACTTCCTTTCACCCGAAGAATACTCAGAAGTTCAAGAACTCTCAAACTCTATTCACTTCCATAGTGCAGAAGAGTATGCAGACAAATACGGTGATAGTACACATCCACACCCTATCAAGAATTTCAATTGGAAAGAATGGAAAGAGTGTAGACGCAGTGACAATCTGATTGATTATCTAGATAATGTCACTGATAAGATAAACTCTATGTTTGAGTGTGAGGTTAGTAGACTGGAATACTTCCAACACCCTCTTGAAAACTTTCCAACGTATGACGATTCCCCCCCAAAACATATCGATGCAAAATTCGAATTCTCTGGTGTCTTGTATCTAGACCAAGGTAAGGAAGGACTAGGTACTACAGTTGGAGACCAGTATATCGAATGGAAACCCAATCGACTATGTGTCTTTGACGCACACACTCCCCATACTCCCCATATGGGTGGTATAGACCGTAAGGTTCTCACTTTCTTCTCTTATAAGAAAAAGTTCTAAGAAACACCCCTCTTATTCCATTTTATTCTACTTATTTTCAAAATAAGTGTTGACGAAACCTGTTCAATAGACTATAATGTATATGTAAAGTCGAGTTGAGAGAGAGAAAGTTATGAATGAAGTTTATGTTTACATAGTCCGAAACATGGTCAACGACAATGAGATGGCACGTTTTGAAACTATCCAAGAAGCATTCAAGTGGCGTATGGCACGTAACTTGATAAACGAATGTTGGATTGACCACGCATTAATCCGAGAGGTGAAATAATTATGGCTTATGCCCCCGCTAGTGTTGAACCAGTTTTAGGTGAGTTTGTCGAGAAAGAAATCGGTAACTACTTTCACTGGACTAAGAATGGTGACTTCGGTCATGGCCCTTTTACCCGATTCCCTCACTTGGTGTGGGTAGGTGGTCTGGGTCAACAATACCGTTATGCAGAGGTCTTAAAGACTGTTGCATATATCTGTGTTGATGAAGACGAGTGTGGTCTTCCTGTTGTCGAAAAGTGGGAAATCAAAAACCGAAAGGAGTATGTGTAATGAAATTTTTACCCCATGAAATTCTTGCTATGTTAGAAGAGAAGTTAAAGTACGAGGTTGACCCCATCCGTATCCGTCAACTTGAGGCAAAAATATTTAAGATGAAATATTTGAAGGGAGTGAAGAAATGAAAGTAGGAACAAAAGGTTGGAAACGTATCCGTAGACAATACTGGCAGAACAAGTATAAACTTGCTTGTGGTTGTGAACGATGTGGATACAGAAACAATGCTCGTGTACTTACATTTGACCACATTGACCCATCTACCAAACACCCAATCGTAAAGAACGGTTCTGGGTTGACTGGTATGAAAGCGGGTGGTATGTTTCACTTGACTCATCCCGATATTCCATTGAAAGTCATGGTTGATGAATGGCGTAAGTGTCGCATCCTATGTTTTAACTGTCATATGGAAGACAAGTATTACAAATATAATTTAAATTAATTTGAAAAAAAGCTTGACAAAAGGTGTGCTTGTTGTTATAATAAGTGTATAATCAAAAAAGAAAGGAGATTTTATGGAAATGACAAACGGAATAATCGGGACGCACCTTGCGACTGATACCCCTATTACACTCCCTTTGAACTACAAAGAGATGCAACTTGCATTGGGTTCAGGTGGAACTGAAGAAGTTCAAGGGAACGTTAATGAATTATGGGACTTAATGTGCAATGCAGTTCTTGAGAGAACTGGTATTGAAATCATTGGTCAAATTGAAATAGATTACATCGTGGTTAACGGTGTAAAAAGAACTTTCCACTAGGAGGATATTATGGGAATTCACGTAAATATTTACAAACAATCAAGGGACGAAGATTCGTTCTTTGGAGATAACGACTGCACCAACGGTGGTGAGTCTAGTTATTCGAAGGGTTTCACTGTGGTAAACGCAGAAGGGCCATTTGAACCGTGTGAGGACTATCCTGCCGCAGAACTTGTAATGGCAGAACCTATCGGTGGTAGAAAAATTCTGAGACTAATTCCAGTTTCCAAAAAAGGAAAGTGGACTATGTTCGGTGGGAACTATGCGGGTTGTTCAGACTCAAGGTTCTCAAGACTCTGTGACCAGTTACTTGATGGTTCGTTCTACGGTGCGGTTGCAGTTCACGATAGGGTGGAAGGATGAAGGGTTATAAAAAAGGTACTCTGTTACAGGAGTACTTCTTGAACCCGCACTTCAAACCTACGAAGAAGGAAAAGAAGGAATTAGAAACTTTTTTTCAAAATAAGGTAAATAAGTCTTGACATTACTTGTCGGACTTGTTATAATAACAACTTAATAATCAAACGAAAGGAAATATATTATGATTAGTACAAAACTAAAACAGGAACTCCTCAACCTGAACTCTGCACAAGAGTTGAATGAGGTAATCGCATTCGCTAGGGATGCAATCTCCATGAAGGCAAAAGCTTCAATTAACGTTGGAACTAAAGTCTACGTGGTTCAAAAGACCAAGAAAACTCTTGGTGAAGTCGTTAAAGTGAACATCAAGAAGGCAATCGTTATGTTGCCTGAAGGAAGATACAGTGTTCCATTATCTATGTTGGAGGTGGCGTAAATGAGTCATGAAGTAGAAATTATAGACGGTCAAGCACAGATGGCGTATGCGGGTGAACTCCCGTGGCACGGTCTGGGTACTAAAGTTGCGAGTGACCTTGCACCGTCTCAAATAATGCAACAGGCAGGACTTGATTGGTCTGTCGAAAAGGAGACTATGACCACTGCGTCTGGTGTCGAGATAGAAGGAAAAAAAGCACTTGTAAGGTCTTCGGACAGTAAAGTGTTGGATGTAGTTGGTGACAACTGGAATCCAGTCCAAAACAGTGAGGCATTTGAGTTCTTCTCAGAGTATTGTCTTGCGGGTGATATGGAAATGCATACTGCGGGTTCACTGAAAGGTGGTCAAATGGTATGGGCATTGGCAAAAATCAAGGAGTCATTTGACATCCTTGGTGGTGACCAAGTCGATTCATATCTCTTGTTCTCAAACCCACATAAGTATGGTAAAGCAATTGATGTTAGATTCACTCCAATCAGAGTAGTATGTAACAACACATTGTCATTATCACTTGGTCAAAACGTTGCAAACTCTGTGTCACTAAATCACAGAACTGCGTTTAATCCTGAGTCTGTTAAACAGACAATGGGTATTGCACATGAGAAATTTGCGAAGTACAAAGAAACTTGCGAATTCCTTGCGTCCAAGAAGTTTAATATGGAATCATTGATTCAGTATTACAACGAAGTCTTCCCAAGAACTTACCAAGGTAAGAACGAAGTGACTGTAAAAGGTTATGAAGACTTGACCAACAATGCACAGAAAGCGTTTTCATTCTTGGAAACACAACCTGGCGCTAACTTTGGGGAAGGTTCATGGTGGTCTGCACTTAACAGTGTGACTTACTTGACTGACCACAAAATGGGAAGGGAATCTGATTCAAGATTGACTTCTGCATGGTTTGGTGCGAATCAAACTAGGAAAGTGAAAGCAGTTGAGAAAGCAGTAGAGTTCGCACTCGCATCTTAATCAACTGATATATAATCGGGTAGGGGAGAAATCCCCTACCTATTTTTCATAGGAGAAAAAAATGGGACAACCAGTAAACGGTTTTGATACAAATGATGTTGTTGCAGTTATGTGTAACAGTGGTGAGTATGTTGGTAAGTATGCCGCAGTTCAACAGACTGCTGATACTGTTACCCTTGAAGACCCACGAATGGTAGTGAGTAACGAACAAGGTTTGGGATTTGCACATGGTATTTGTGTAACAGGTGAAGCAGATGTTAACTCTGTTAATATCTTTCATTCAAGTATTTGTTTTGTAACCAAAGTTAATGATGACTTGCGTAAAGCATATATCAAAAATACGAGTGGACTTATAGTCTAATGAAACGTAGGATTTTATGCATAGATTACGGTCTATGCAATTTCCACAATCTTAGAATTTTAGTTGAATCTGGACATAAGGTCTGGGTTACCAATACCTCAGATAAACCCCATCAAGCACCAATTAGATATTATGAGTCTTTAGGGATAACACTTATACGTGACAAAAGTGTCACTGAACGTGAAAGTGTTGTACGTAAATTTGTAGAGGATAATAAGATTGATACTATTATCAACTCTTGGCCACATTACCAAGTTCCTCGGAAGTGGATACGTGAACTAGATTATATTGGACATACCGATATTTCTAGAGACCTAGAAATACAAAAGAAAGCAACTCGACATAAGATTGAACAGCTTGGAGTTAAGTGTCCAAAGTTACTTTCGGACTTGACCATACCTTGTGTAGTAAAACCATGTCACGTTAATAGACCAAATCCAGACCATTCTGAAATTGTATTGAATCAAGAACATCTTGATTATGCAAGAAAAGAAACTGGTGACGTGTATATTGAAGAGTACATCCCTGATAACATTGAAACTAATGTAGAATTTGTTATGTCTGAGGGTAAATGGTCTATTCAACATTGGCAAGAAGTAATTGGTGAAGACGAAGCAAAACTAGCGGGTAATTTTATCCACTGGACTAAGTTAGTCTCATTTAACTACTTGACCACCGAAGATAAAGAATTGACTCTGAAGAACTGTGAAAAGATTCTTGAATGGGCATCTACCTTGGGTGGTAGTTATATTGGTCAGATTACGGGAGTCATTAAGGATGGTGTCTGGTATTTCATTGAGATAAATGTTAGACCTGAACAATCCAATAGTCTACCCTACTTTATTACTGGGGACGAATGGTTGGAAGCAATGCATGGAAAACCTGAGATAATCGGGGATTCCTATCCATGGGATATCAATAAGGTAGTATTACAACCTACAGAACCAAATGCACCCTATCCATTCCATCTTCATGAGAAACATGGGGTCAGTATTCCCTGTGGATTAGACATTCTGAAGGATAAACACCGTGTTGCACGTCAATTTAGGAATAGGTCAGATGACCAATGTATGGGAATCATCGTTGTAGACCGTGATATCCCCCAAGAATTTGTCGATGATGTGAAAAAAGATGGTAAATTTATTGTAAGTCATTGTTTTATATAGGAAACTTATTTTCAAAATAAGTTGACAAACCCTGCTCAGTTTGATATAATGTATATGTAAAGTCGAGTTGAGAGAAAAATGTATGATGGGAAACTATGTTCAACCAGAAGAAGTCTTCGTTGGAGTCGTAGGTGGTAACAAATACCAACGTGAGATAGTTCAAAAGGTTGCAGATTACTGTGTTGTTAAAATGATGCCAAGGATGCGTAAACTTGAAGTCCTGATTACTCTGAAGAGTTTGAAGTCTGAGGGTGTTGAAGGTTGGTGTATGCAACAAGATGACCGATTGTTTGACCTTGAGGTTGAAAAGAATCTGAGTCTCAAAAACTTAATCACTTGTGTTTGTCACGAGATGGTTCACGTCAAACAGTATGCACGTAAAGAGATGGTTGACTACTACGACAAGAAAGCACAGAGTCGTAAGATTCGTTGGAAAAAAACTGTGTATGGTTACGGTACTGCATATGCCCGTCAACCTTGGGAGAAGGAAGCATTCAAGATGCAAGAAACTCTCTGTGAAGAAATTTGGGAAAAAGGAATTATATAATGGAACAATTGAAAATGCGTTATGAAACCTACTTGTTAAAACACAAGGCAAAACAGAATCGTGGTGCGAAGTATTCTCGTGATACTGAGAAGACTAAAACCTATCGTGCGGAATGGTCATTCCAATCTCGTGCGGAGATACCTGATTTCAAAGATTTGAAGGAAGCACAAAAGTTCGCAAAGAAACTCTACAAGAGTAAAACGTGGATTAAATTGTGGCAGAAATCTGTCGAAGAAGATGTTGGTAAAATCTTCAACGGTCAACCTCAAGTAGTTGGTATGGAACGTAGAAGTAAAACCATGTCTGGATACACTAACGGTAGTACCGTTACACTTTGTCCTGTTACTGGGATGAACAAGTATGTACTGTTACATGAACTTGCACACTGTCTAGGACATATGCACCACGGACGTTCGTTCCGTCAATGCGTCCTGAGTCTGGTTGGTGCATTCATGGGTGCAAAAGAAAAGAAAATTCTCAAGGAAGAATTTAAGAAAAAGAAACTGGCCTGCGGTGAACCTCGTAAACCAATGAGTTACGAGAACTGGGTTGCGTCAGTAAGACGAATGGAGAAAGTACGTGGTGAATAAAGCAATAAAACGTGCAGATAAAATTGATAAGATGATGAAGGAGTCTGTAAAACTTTCAGAAAAATTAAGTAAAGCAGAACAAGAACTACCATCTATGGAAGAGATTGCAAACAGTAATCGATGGTTCAAATCTGCAACACCAAAACAAACATTAGACTGGTATGTCAAATGGGTTGCATCTTCGATGTTACTCATTGGTATGTCAATGCGTGGTATCGAAGGATTGCAGTTATATGACTTGACAATCAGTATCGGAGGTGTTATACTCTGGTTATGGGTTTCGATATTGTGGAAAGACCGTGCATTGATTGTTGTTAATTCAGTTGGTCTATTACTACTTACACGAAACTTAATAACTATGTTAAACGGATTATAATTATGAATTTTATACACGAACAAATTGAACTGACTGAAATGGATGCGGTCACTACCGATACGGGGAGACAATACAAAACCCCTGACGGAATCAACCTACCATCTATTACTACAGTACTGTCGATACTGTCTCGTGATTCTATTGCAAAATGGCGTAAACGTGTGGGTGAGGAAGAGGCAAATCGTGTCTCTACTCGTGCATCTGGACGTGGTACACGTGTTCACGAAATCTGTGAGAAGTATGTAGACAATGACCCAAACTATAAAGAAGGTTATACACCTGATATCATTGAGTCATTCAATCAGTTGAAACCTATCCTAGATGAACGTCTGACTAAAGTTCATGCACAAGAAGCACCTCTCTACTCTACCCATCTGGGTGTTGCGGGTCGTGTTGACTGTGTAGGTATCTTTGATGGTAAACTATCCATCATTGATTACAAGACATCTATGAAACCTAAGAAACTAGAATGGGTCAAAAATTACTTCATGCAAGAAGCTGGTTATGCTGTAATGTGGGAAGAACGTACAGGAATGCCGATTACACAACTCGTTACTATCATTTCTGTGGACAACAATGAACCTCAAGTGTTTATTGAACACCGTGATAACTGGATAAACACATTAAAAAATACCATTAAACAGTACAATGAGGAAAATTCCACTTCCGTTTTATTATAAATAGATGTATAATTACAGTTTATAACTTATGGGATATCGATGCTTCAGTTTAATCAACTTACAGAAACCTCACTAACCTTTGGGGAAATTGTGCGTCCTGATAGGGCGTATCGTGCTGACCTATTCATTACTAAGTACAAATCGGGTGAAGCATTCGAGACCACCAAGGGTGATTCGATTGTTCTACAGTATGACCCCGCAATTGAAAAGGCAATACGTACAGGTAACAAGAAAGGTTTACCAAAACTAAAGTCACTTGATGGTACGGTCATCGCTTTTGGTCTACTCAAAAAGACTCTAGAGTTTGGTGGTGGTACATCTGGTTCTGGTGGTGGTTCAGATAATACTCGTGCAACCGAATCCGCACAATGTGTCTATGCACAATTGATGTGGGACAATCCCAAGACCCAATTCTCACCTGACGAACTCAAGTCTGCATTCCAGAAAACAAATACCGATGCCAAGTTAGACGAGATTCTACTGGGTGATGACGAGTGGATTGCATCATCTATTAATGGTGCAAAGATTCTTCATAAAGTATTGAAGAAGAAACAGTATACGTGGCATCGTGGTTCACAGTGGGTGTCTAAACTTGAAGAAGTATACAAGAAACTCAATCGTGAAGAGAAACTATTCAGTAACGTAAACAAATGGACTCCCGCAGATATATGGGCAGTTGCTCGTGGTGCAGAAAACAAATACAACATTCATGATGCACTAAGTTTCTCAGAACTTAACAATGAACTCTTGAAAGCATATGCCGCTCGTGATATAATGGGTATATCACTCAAGAAGATTGGGAAGAAACCTAAGTTGTCACAAGTAAATTTCCGTAAACCGTTTGTTCCACCTCAGTTTACCAAACAAACATTTGGTAAGAGAAACTTCTATGGTGCAATGGACGGATACTTATATGGGTCTGGTGGATTCCAATTACAGTTCCGATTATTCCCAACCTTCCAATGTGAAATTATTGGTAAGAAAGCAAAACATGGTAAGGTGTCCTTTGGTGGTATCAGTGATGCAATGAAGGAAGCGACTGGTAGACCTCTGACACAGAAGAAAGTCGTTGAACAATTACTTCTGAAAAACCCACAACAATTCTATGATAACTTCTGGAAGAACTATTCAATGACTACTGAGAAAGAAAGTAAAGATGAACTGTTTAAGAATCTACAGAAGAAAAAGTTTGAATGGCAAGTATCTAAATACATGGTAGTAGAACTATTTACTGCAATCAAAGGTCGGGAACAACAAGTACTTGACTATTTGGTTCGTATCGCAAAGTCACAAACAAAGAACTCTGCTGTTCACTTGAAGGTGTCGTAATGAAGTTTAATGATTTTATAACAGAACAGAAAAACACTCACATGACCCACATTGAGGATAAGGTTCTCTATGGGGGTGTCAATGGTACACGTCAAGCAATCAATGCACTACGTGAACTCCGTGACATGTTATCTGGACAAACTGACTCTAAACTGTCCACAAAATGGGATGGCGCTCCCGCAATCTTCTGTGGTCAAGACCCTAGTGACGGAAACTTCTTTGTTGCGAAGAAAGGTATCTTTGCGAAGAATCCTAAAATCTACAAGTCTGAAGCGGACATTAAAGCGGACATGAGTGGTGACCTTGCAGACAAGATGAGTCTTGCATTGAAACATCTACCAGAACTTGGTATTAAAGGTGTGATTCAAGGAGACTTCTTGTTTTCAAAACCAGACGTTAGTACCGATACTATTGATGGTCAGAAGTATACAACCTTTCACCCGAATACAATCATCTATGCAATACCCTATGACCAAGCGGATGCAGTCCGTAAAGCAAAGATTGGTATTGTATGGCATACCACATATACTGGTAAAGACTTTATGTCGATGAAAGCGACATATGGTGTAAACGTGTCGAAATTTAAGAGTTCTGTAAACATATGGTCACAGGATGCAATGTTGCGTGATGTGTCTGGTGCGACTATGAATAAGAAAGAATCCGCAGAGGTAACCAAACATTTGTCCGATGCGGGTAAGATATTCAATAAGATATCTGGTTCTACTCTGCGTGAGTTAGAAAATAATAAAGACCTTGCAACCCTGATTGAACAGTACAATAACACTTTTGTGCGGAATCAAACTGTGATTGGCAACACTAATACGCACGTTCAAGGTCTAATCAAGTGGTTGAACGAAAAATTTAAGAAAGAAGCAGATAAACGTAGTACTGATAAAGGTAAGATGGTACAATTTAAGAAGTTAGAAGAGTTAATGAAGTTCTTCTCTCCAAGAAATAAAAAGAACTTAGTTGCAATGTTTGACTTACAAAAGAATATAGTTCTTGCAAAATTAAAACTTATAAATAAACTTAATAGCATAAGTTCATATGACACCTTTGTTCAGACCAAGAAAGGTTATAAGGTAAAGACTGGTGCAGAAGGATTTGTTGCTATTGACAAACTGGGTGGTGATGCGGTCAAGTTGGTTGACCGTCTTGAATTTTCATATAATAACTTCAGTCCAGATATACTGAAGGGATGGGATAAACCAAAGAGGTAAACTATGTCCAAACCAATAGGACTAAAAGAATTCTTAAAAATTCTAGAGCAACCAGACGAAGCGTTGAATATGCAACAACGTATGAAACTGGCACGTTCGCTCAAGAAGAATAAAGCAAAAATTGCAATGGGTCGCAAACGTGCGGCACGTAAAGTTGCATCTCCAGAGAAACTCAAAAAACGTGCAATGAAACAAGCACGTATGACTTTCCTCAAGAAAATCACTAAAGGTGCTGATAAGGGTGACCTATCTATGGGTCGTAGAGCATCAATTGAGAAACGCCTAGATAAGATGAAACCCAAAATACAGAAACTCGCAAAGAAATTACTTCCAAAAGTTCGTAAGGGTGAATTGGAACGTAAACGAGGTGGAAACAAAAGTGATTAAAGATTTTAAATCATATCTAGTCGAAGAGGCAAAAGAAGTTTATTTTACATTTGGTAGAATGAACCCGCCTACGATTGGACATGGAAAAGTATTAGATACTATAGCAAAAAAAGCAAAGGGTGCAGACTATAAAGTCTATGTATCCCAATCAACGGGCGCTAAAGACCCGTTGTCATATTCTGACAAAGTAAAACACCTACGTAAGATGTTACCAAAACATGGTCGTAATATCATGGTAGATAAAGGTGTAAGAAATGTATTTGATATTGCTGCAAAATTGTATGACCAAGGATACAAAAAAATAACCATGGTAGTCGGTGAAGACCGTCTCCGTGAGTTTGAAGTATTGTTGAACAAATACAACGGTAAGAAAGCACGTCATGGGTTCTATAACTTTGAATCAATCAATGTTGTATCTGCGGGAAGGAGAGACCCAGACGCAGAAGGTGTGGAAGGAATGTCTGCATCTAAACAACGTGCGAACGCAAAGGACAATGATTATCAAGCGTTTATTCAAGGTGTTCCATCTGGAATGTCTGACCGTGATACACGTAAGTTGTTCAATGATGTAAGGAAGGGGTTAGGTCTCAAGGAAGAGACATCTTTCAAACGTCATATTGAAATGGGTCATCTTTCAGAAACAAGAGAACAATTCGTCAAAGGTGAGTTGTTTGAACTTGGTGATACTGTTGTTATTAAAGAAAGCGAAGAGGTCGGTGTCATTACAGTCCTTGGTGCAAACTATGTCATTGTAGAATGTGGTGACAGAAAGATGCGTAAGTGGTTAGATGCAGTAGAATTAGTAGAGAAGAAAGCTGTACAAGACCCTGACATCAAAGACAAAGAAGGTACTCAACCCGCCAAGTATCACAAGGGACTAAAGAAGTCTACTAAAAACAAACGTGACGCACACTTCAAGAAACATGGTAAGAAAGCAGACGATGATGAGTCTGCATATAAGCCAGCGCCTGGCGATAAGACCGCAAAGACTAAACCATCCAAGTACACCAAAGCATTCAAAGACATGTATGACGAAGATTGTTGGGATGGGTACAAACAAGTTGGTATGAAGAAAAAAGGTAACAAGAGTGTTCCTAATTGCGTACCAGTAAATGAGTATGGCGGCCCTAAAATCTCCAAAGCAGATTACCTGAAGAAACAACGTAGTGGTATTACTATCTCTACATCCGAAAATGCGGGTGAAGAAGGAACAAATAAACTTCTCAAGAAGTACAAAAAAGATACTCCAATGGAAGATGCAGTCGCAAACGCAAAAGATAGAATCAAAGCAGAGAAGGAAAGGGACAAAAAGAAACATGATGGAATTCTTGACCGTGCCAGACTTGCTCGTGCAAAAGCAAAAAATAGGGAAACCAAGTGAACAAATTTAATCAACATATCGAAGAAGGTGCGTTGGCAGACAAGTCCAAGAAGTCTGGTATCTCTGTAGACACTCTTCGCAAAGTTTATAATCGTGGTGTTGCCGCATGGAAGACTGGTCATAGGCCAGGCACTACCCCTCAACAATGGGGATATGCACGTGTGAACGCCTTCATAGTAAAGAAGAAAAAAGGTGGGTTGAACCACGATAAGGATTTAGCGTAATGAAAACATTAGAACAAATACTCGAAGGTAAAGACTTCGAACCTCATATGATGTATGACCCAAAGACTGGTAAAGGTTACAAGGCAGAAAAACCTGAAGACCATGAACGTATGAAGAAGATGGGATACTCTCACGAGAAACCAGAAGTCAAAGAAGACTTAAAAGAAGAGATGATTTCTTACAGAGTTAAGAAGATGCAGAAACCTGAAGAAGATAAGTTTCAAAAATCTGCTAAGATGATGGGTTTAAAGTATACTAGTAATAAAGGTAGAGACGATACAGTAATCGTTATAAGTGGCACTAAAAAGAAACTCAGAGACTTTGATTCAGTAGTTAGAGGCAAATCATCATACGGTGACCCTTCAACAATCAAACATTTTGACGAAGGTTCGTTCTGGGGTCAAGACAAAATGGCAAAATCTATAGACAAAAAGATGTCAAAGACTCATGTCAGACTTACAAGAGACAGTAAGGGTGGATACGAAAGAGCGACAATACCTAAGAAAGACAAAAAGAAAATTGCACAAATGAAGAAAGACGGATACAAAATAGACCCTACGTTTTCTAAAGAGTCTTTAGATGAACAACACCAAGAAGCATTAGATATGTTGCAAGAAAACTACAGAACTCTTGCACGTAAAGGTATGGGTACTGAGACTAAGAAGGATGCACGAGTAGGTTTGGAGTTAGATTTCTATGAGACTGAACGTGGTGACAAAGTATTCGGTAAGATTATCAAAGTAACTGGTACTGGATACACTGTACAAGCAATGGAACGTGGTAATAGTAAGAAGTATACCTTCAAGTTCCATGACCGTGCAAAAGCAAAGAAACTTCTTGAAGCAAGAGACTTCATGGAAAACTACCGTGCAAAACGTGATGCAATGAGAGATATGCCTAAACGTGGAAAAGACTCTGCGGATGATGACATTGAAGCGAATGACGATGACCGTAAAGCTGCATCTAAGAATGTTCTTATGCAAATCCGTAAAGCATCTGACCTACCTAAAGGTGGCCCGATTGAATTTGAAGGTGGTAAGAAAGGTAAGATTTCACAAGACGATGCAAAGAAAATATCTAAACTATTTGATATATTAAAGAAACCATCTGACAAACAAAAGTTTCAGAAAGTAATATCAAAAGACTTGAGAAGTATTCAAGCACTATTAAAAAGGTTAGGTAAATGAAAGATTTAAAGAATTTTATGGAAGCAAAAAAGATGAAAGGACTGAGTCTTTATGGTTCTGAAATATCGAACATAAAAGGAAAAGACGGTAAACTATATAATGCAAAACCCGTACTTATGGGTGGTAAATTATCATATAGAGTTGAAGACCAATTTGGTAAATTTGAAACTCTTCCGTTAAAAAAATTCGCTGCTAAGTTCGGTTAGATGAAAAAGTTTAGTGCATTCTCTACAATCTATGAGGAAGAAAAACGTCTTCATAAATTAAAAGAAAAAAGTATGTTAATTACTGGAGATGACCACGCCCTAGATATAGTTCTAGGAGACTTAAAAAAGAAAATGTTTAATAACATTCGACATAACAAAATGGGTTTTGTGAATGGTATTGCAAAGATGGTAAGATATAAGTTGGATAAGGCTAAGCAACAAAAAGGTAAAGTGGCACTAGTGCCGATTAAATAGTATGCCTAGAAATTATAAAAAAGAATATGAGAATTATCATTCTCGACCTGACCAAAAGAAAAGACGTGCAGCACGTAATGCCGCTCGTAAAATGCTAAAGGGAAGAAAAGAACTTACCGATGAGAAAGATGTTCATCATAAGGATAATGACCCATTAAACAACGATAAATCTAATCTCTCTATTGTATCACAAAAGTATAACAGAAGAGAACCTAGATTGAGGACTGAAATGAAAACATTTAGTGACCACTGTAAATGTGGACACGAATCTGGACTAGTAGAGAGTAATCTTTACAGAGTAGGTTCAGAAGCGTATTTTAAATACTGGAGAGACATTCGAGAAGAGTGGGAAAAAGGTAACGTAATGATTGAACCATCTGAAGTGGAAATCATGGAAGGTGACCTTGGTAAATTCGCACGTTTTAATAATGAGAATGTTGCACTAGATTGTATCTTCGAAGAGGAGAAACAACCAGAACTAAACAAACCAAAAGCGGGTGGGCCGAAGAAATACTATGTGTATGTCAAAGACCCCTCTTCTGGTAATATTAAAAAAGTATCTTGGGGTGACACCACTGGACTCAAAGTCAAGTTGAGTGACCCGAAGGCACGTAAGTCATTTGCTGCAAGACATGATTGTGCAAATAAGACAGACAAAACAAAAGCGGGATACTGGGCATGTAGATTGCCTAGATATGCTAAACAATTAGGATTAAGTGGTGGAGGAAATTTCTTTTGGTAAAACCTTATACTGAGTTGAAGTGTAGTAATGGTAAGATAAGGGTTTTTAGGGAAAATGTCAAAGAAGAAGATTTAATCTGGCACAGAGATTTAAAAGATAGAAGTGTACATGTACTGGAAGGTCATGGATGGTGTTTACAGAAGGATAACGAAGTACCACTTGACCTGTTAGAAGGACATACTTACAGTATTAACAAGATGGAATATCATCGTGTTATTAAAGGTAAAGGTGATTTGGTTATTAGAATATATGAAGGTACTTAATGTAATTTATCGTGGTGGGGCTGGTGGTGAATTTTTTGGTGGACTCTTACAAGAACTTGAAGAGATTGCAACCAAAGAAATCATAACTAATCCTGAGACGGAAAGATGGTTTTTGAAGAGAGAAGATTACCAGTCACATGAAATAGAAGTGACCAGAGGGAATCCTAGAGAAGTTCAGAAACCAAAATGGGATAAAGACTTGTGGAATGTTAGACTAGACCACGGGTATGGATTCCCAATTAATCAAGAGTTCTGGACAGAGTATTGTTGGAACGATTGGGATGAGACGAAGACTATTGTGTTCCTCTCAAAAACTAGAGAAAGTTTGGATTATACTCAACAACTTGCAAAGTGTAAGTTAGTTAGAGATGAAGACAGAGAAGCTGGTATGAATATGATTAAGGATGGTATTCTTGCTCATGACCAGTTTTGGAATAGACCGTGGGAATCACAGGCAGAGATGTTTGCGATGTGGATGGATACAATACCCACAGAACATTCCATGTTATTGGTTGACCCTTGTGAGTTGTTTTTTAATAACAAGGATGATACCAAGACAGAATTAAAGAGAGTCAGTGAATATTTGGGTATGAAAATACCAAGTAACTGGCAAAATAAGGTAGAAAGTTATAGAGTTAGAAATCAAACTCTTATAAATAACACTATAACTTACATTTGATGGGAACAAGTAATGCCACAAGAAACGCAATCAGCTAAACTTACTAGAATAGAAGTAGAATCTAGCAACAGGTTTGACCGAATTGAGAACAAAATCGACAAGCTTGCTGAGGCATTAGTAGCACTTGCTCGTGTCGAGGAAAAGATGATATCAGTGGAACAGAACAATAGTAATAACTTCGACAGAATGAATCGTTTCTCTCAGAAGTTAGATGAGATAGAAAAAAAGGTTGATGCAAATGCAGCAACTGTTTCAATAATTAACAAAGTAGTTTATTTAATAAGTGCGGCAATAATTGCTAGTGCTGTAAAATTCTTTTGGATGTAGGAGAACATAACATGAGAACTAAAGATATGAAATCGCTAATGGATGCCTACAACCAAGTCATCCTCGGTGAATCAGTAGAAATTGACGAAGCACGTCAAATGAAAGACCCTAAGAAAGACTCTATGGTCTCTAAGGGTGGTAAAACAATCGTAATCGATAAGTCAAAAGAGAAAGAATACCTCAAGAAAGGTTGGTCTCTCGCAGAGAAGAAGAAACTTGACCCTGTCGATGACAAAGCAAACGATAAGAAATTCAAAGACCGTAAAGACAAAGACATCGACAATGATGGTGATGTAGATAGTTCTGACGAATATCTTCACAAAAGACGTAAAGCAACCGATGATGCAATCGATGGTGGTAAAAAACCTGCTAAGAACGAAGGTAAAAGAGGTTTTATCAAAGCTGCTAAAGACGCAAAAGCAAAAGGTGAAAAAGACTTTATGTTTGCGGGTAAGAAATACAATTGCGAAGATGCATTGAACGGAGACGAAGAAGAGTCCGAAGATAAACCTAAGAAGAAGAATCCTTTTCCACCTAAGAAAGACGGTGAAGAAAAAGATGAGAAAGATTCTGAAGATAAGGATGATGACAAAGAGTCCGATGACGAAGAAGAGAAAGAAGTACCTAAAGTAGCTGGTAAGAAAGATGACAAGAAGAAAGTTGCATCTAATGCCAAGACTGCCGAAATCTCTAAGATTGGTGAAAACTCTGCGGATGCAAAAGCGGCTGGTGTTGGAAGAACAGGTGAGACTTACAGAGACAGAATGAAAAGATTAGGTAAGACACAATCTGAATCATTAGACTTAGTTGATGCAATTAAAGACCTACATAAGATGTGGGAAAGTGCTGCAAAGAAGAGTGTTAAAGGTGCTACAGATAAGGGTGAAGAGATTGATTCTAAACAGTCACCTAAGTCTAAAGAATTTGACAACGCTCATGATAAGTCTGATAAGAAAGTTGAAGACAATGTCGAAGATGCAAAAAAGAAAAACAAAGTTGCTCAAGACGCAACTAAGGCAAAGTCTGGTAAACGTCCTGTAGACCACGAAGTTGGTGACAAGAATGTTGTTAAGTCTACCGAAGTTAAGGAAGACGCAGAACAAATAGTTAAACAAGCACAGGATATCATTCAAGGTAAGACTATGTCTGAGATTGCTGACTTAAACTCTGAGAAACCAAAGAATCCTCATGATGCACGTACTAGAGAAGCAAAAGCATTCTTGAAACGTATGGCTAAGAAACAAGGTACAGTATAATGATTGTATTACAAGGAACTCAAGCTGCATGTGGTACAACCAGTGGTGCAGCATCAACTTTCGGTGACGCAAGTGCAGTAAGACTATTTAATAGTGGTACTACAATTCGTCTAATTACGTTAGAAAAGGCAGATGGTACTGATATAGGTACTATCTCCTTAAACGCAAAAGCGGAGATAACATTACGTAAATCTCCTACTGATAAAATATTCGCTGCAAATGCCGAAGTACTTGGTGTCGCAGTCGGATTTTCATACTAAAAGAAGGTAAAATATTATGACAATTAAAGCTCCCGCATGGTGCGAAAACGCAGTTCCTACTGCAAATGGATGGGAAGACCCTGATACAGGTGAATTATATGCATCTGGTGGATTCACTCCAGACCAAATTGCAGAGTTCCACGGAACTCCCCCTGCCCCTAAAGTCTTAAAAGAAGCACCTCCAGTGAATGATTTTGTAAAGACTCCAACAATGCTTCATGAAGCACCTGTTGGTGGTAAGTCTCTAGAAGAGATGACTAAACTTGAATTAGAAGCACTTGGACGTACTCACGGTATTGAATTAGACCGTAGAAAATCTAAAGCAGACCTAATAGACGAAGTGAATGCAGTCATAGATTAGTAGATTTATTATGAATCTTCTGGCGAAGGCAAACGAATATATTGTAGGAAATAGTGGATACGGAATCATAGGTCTGTTCTACATAAGTCTTGTAGTTGTCGGATATGATTTAGCAATCAATCAGAACTGGTCATTATTATGGTGGTATCCAATAGGAACTGTCATAATGTTAATACTCAGTTCTGCATTCTATCACCGTGCAATCGCACACCCAACATGGAAATGTCCAAACTGGTTGAGATATCCTTTAACGTTTATCTCTACTGGTCTTGGATTAGGTGCAGTAATCCCTTGGGTCGCAACCCATAGACAACACCATTATCATTCAGAAGAAGAAGGTGACCCACATGGGCCTCAGTATTCTCTTCTACACAATCTGAATATATATCTTACTAAACCAAACTTTATGTATGTCAGAGACATACTGAGAGACCCTCTATATGTTGCACAACTAAAATACTTTTGGTTATGGGCAGCAATTACTATTGGTCTCTTTAGTGCAATGTTTGGATTTGTTGAATGGGCATTCGTATATGTTACCATGATTGTACACCAAGTATTCTTGTTGTATGTTGGTCATATCAGATGGATTCCACAGAATGGATGGAAAGGACATTTCCTTGGACTCATTTATTCACCTGAAATCTATCATCTAAAGCATCATGATAAACCCATGAACGCTAGACTTGGTAAAGTTGATTTACCCTATTTGTTATTAATTAAGTGGTTCAAACACAATGGTGTTAAATAGAAATCTAATTCATTCCGACTTTATATTATACCCACATAGAATAAAACGAGAAAAGTTCTTTGAGGAGATTGACCGTGCAAAGAACTATCTATCAACACGATTCTCTAAGGGTGACCATATAACGATTGGATATACCAGTAATGACATAAAAGGTCTTGCGTTTATATTCGCATCTTTTGAACTGGGTATCGCAGTAAAAGTAATGAGTGAACCATTCTTCTGTGGCCCTGAGTTTGACCCAAAACGTTTTGAACATCTATTGACATTGATGAAAGACTATGATACAATAGACGGACGTTGGATACTTGATGGTATGGTCAACGATAGAGATGACCCTATACTAGGTGGACGTGCTACAAAAAGAGATGTCTTTGGTAGTTCATTCCAAAAGTTAATAAATGAACTGGGTGTCCCAAACTATTATATGGGAGATTATAAGTCTTCTTCAACAAACGTGATTGATGTTGATGTGAGACCAACAGATAACGCAACATCTTATTTTGAAGGTGGAGATTGGTTATCAGTTCCCCCAGTAAAATTTAAATCACATGAATATATATTAGACCAAGTTAATAAACAACACATATGTTTTGAAAACAAGGTTGTTGGATTAACAAAAAACATACATCATGATAATGCATTGGAAAGATTAATACTACCCGCAATGATGCAGAGTGGTAACCTTGTTGACTTCCAGATTCCTGAACCAGACTTTGGTGGATTCTTTGTTACAAATGACAAGATAAGTGCTGAACAAATGTTTGAATATATTATGATATATGGAAATAAACTTATTGATGCATTTAAAATTGATATTATTATGTCACCAACAGACGATACATTATTTAAATTTCTTAATCACAGAGATAAAGACTTTGATAAAACACTAGAAGTTATACTTCATGATGAAATTACCGATGAACACAGAAAATGGGAATCTAAGATGGATATTAAATTTCTGATATAACTTATATACATACCTATATGATGAAACTTACAAAAGATAACCTTACGATATACGCTGCTCAGCATTATCATAATCCACGTTGTATTGACTCAGAAGAATTCTTCGAAGATTTAAAGAAATTCAAATACATTAAAAGGTTACTCAATAGGTATCGTGATACAGATATCCTGTCCGAACGACTTATACTAAATCATCTCATTGTAATATTCAATGTGTTTGGTTTTGAAGCGGGACTTAACATCTTAGAACTCAAGATAGAACTTGAACATTGGGGAGTTTTAAAACCCTTCCTAATATTCCTCAAGGCAATCAAGAATACTGAATACACCAACATTGAAATGGATGCAAAAGTAGTTGAGGCACTAAGAAAAATAGCACGAGAATAATGGAACAACAAATTGACCGATGTGGTGATTGTCATTCCTGTTGTAAATCCTTTGGGGGGATTGATAATCAAATAAAATTAATTGAGTTAGACATTCAATACGAATGGGACAGATGTAGTAAACTCTGTGATAACAATCGATGCACCATATATAATAAAAGACCACAAACATGCAGTGATTTCGAATGTCTCTATGTAGAGTCAGACTTACCTGAAGAATATCTTCCTGATAAAATAGGGTTTGTTACCGAGATGCGAATAGATGCAGAAGGTCATTTTTTAAATATCGTTCCTAATCAATCTGCAAAATCTGGTGTAACTCCCGAAGAATTTTGGGAAAACAATTACAAAAATATCCATGTTATGATAACAACAGCGGAAGAAGTATGGTCGATACGAGTCCATACAATCAATATATCAACTGCATCTGGGTCACAGGATTTCAATGTCTAATATAATTCCTACAGAATCTAAGTGTGGTGACTGTACTGTTTGTTGTGAAATCATGGGTTATACTGGTCTATGGAAGAGTGCAGACAGATATAATGAAGCAGAATTTTATGGTGTAGATTACGGTGCATGGAGTACTTGTAATAAACTATGCGATACAGGTTGTTCTATTCAAGCGGACAAACCAAAAATATGTGACGAATTCTTTTGTTCTTACGTAGAACATGACCTAGAAAGCATATATAGACCAAAGGACTTTGGTTTTGTTGCACATGTACAGAAGTGGGATGGTCGAGTTGGTATCCTATCCATGGATAAAACATTACCACCAGAGATTCAATACAACAACAATAAAAGAAGACTAGATGACTTAATAGAAGAAATACTGGTAAGTGAAGGTAGACGCTTATCGGTGGATTTACATACCAAACAGGGAACAATACAACTACGATGAAATATTTTATATGCAAAGACTCAAGTAAGTTTAAAAAACATGAGTACACACAGTTCGGTCAATGGTGTTATTACCATGACGAACTGGTGAATGTCTGGAAAGGGCCAGACTATATTGTCATATATTCTGGTTACCTTATTGAAGGTGACATCGAAGACGCATGTGAACGTTGGAGTTTCAATGAAGAGAATGGAAACTTCTTTGCAATCAAATTGACCTCAGATAGATTTGAGATTGCGGTTGATTACTTCCAAAATCATAAAGTGTTTGTTGGACGTAGGTATGGAACAGAAATTAGTAATTACATTCCGTTCATGACGATTGAGAAAGAAGACATTCGATATAGTTATCTTGAATATGGTCAAGCAGACCCACAGAAACGTGAGTTCAAACCTTTTGAAAACTCCACCTTTTATAGACACATCAATTCATATATTCCAGATTATGATTATGTGGGTGATTGTAAGAAAGCACTTGAAGAAGAGAAGTGGACTGATACTAATGCACTTGCAGATTATATCCATGAATGTATGGAACAACATTCAAATCTAATTAAGTCTCGTTATAAGAACAGGTTTATCTCTCTCAGTGAGGGAATAGATTCTGCACTCCAATCACAATACTTCTATGATGACCCACAACACATCTATAATATGATGCCGTGTCATGCGGGAGATGAGGGACTCAAGTGGAAAATGATTGCCGCAAAGAATTTCCCCGATGTGACACATGACGTGTGGGACAGTAATTTATCGATACAACATACTAAAGATTATATGAAAGATAGTAGTACAAGATGGGGTTCTATCTTACCTACGATGAAGATGGTTGCAGACTGTAAAGTAAAACCTGATATTGTTATGTATGGAGTTAACGGAGATGAAATGTTCTTCCGTGATTTGATTCCACATCTACACATGTTAATGGTAGAACATAAGGATGAAAGATATCTAGAAGCTGCAATTCAAAATATTATTGATGAGAAGACGCATCATTATGGTGCATCCTATACACTGGGTACACATAAGACTACACAAACCTATCTAGACGAATGGTTCAAGGAGTGGATTGTTGAGGACATAGACTGGGAGAATGCAGAGTACAATATGTTAAAACTTTTGACTCCAAAACTTTATAGTCGTAGTATCAGTGTAAATAATGATGTACTTACTGCATCTCTATATAATGACAGAAGGATATATCATGAAGTGTTTAAGACACCCAAGTCATTCCTTCTGGGTGATTCTATGGACTCACCTATACAAAGAGAGTTGTTAAAAAGATTTGATTATGACTTTCAGACACCACATAAAGATGTATTATATGCGGTATATGAACCAATACTTTTAACCATTTTTGATGCAACTGTTGGACGAGATATATCACAACATATCTAATTTAAAAGTTTTTTAGAGTATAAATAGAACTATGGGATTATTAAAAACAGCAGCAGACTTAGTATACACGATTCGATTCTTGAAACTATTGGTTACTCCAATTGAGAAAACCAAAGCATTCGAGGCGGGTATTATTGATGAGACTGGTAAGAAACGTAAGGACTTCAATACGAATAGTACTGATGACCGTGAAGCATATCGTTCTCATTACACACCCTTCCATCGTCTTGTGTTCAATCTTAAAAAGATTATGGCAAAAGCGCCAGGCGGTACATCCATAGTCGCAAGATATGGTGCTGCTCTTGCCCTTATTAAAGAACACGGTGAATTAAAAGATTCACATATTATGGACATACATGCAGAAACAGGGATTGATATCCTTGATGTTCTTGCAGAAAACTCGCAGTGGTTTGTCTTAAATGATAAACAATTGTCGCCTGGCATTTATCGTATCAAACATGATACCATGAATGGTCTATGTGAAGATGTCCATAAAAATGATAAAATACGAGTAGAAGAAGATGCATATCCATTTGAAGAGATTTTAGGTATCGACATCTATAAAGGAATACACCTTGCAACAATGAGTGAAGTGTATTTTACAACTGGGGAGTTAACCAGATGAAGAAATTCAGAGATTTCGAAGAGGACATGACAACCAGTGCCGTTGCGGGTGCTGGCGATGATAGTACGACTGTCCCTGTCCATTTGAAAAAGAAGAAGAAGAAGAAACCAGAAGTACTTTCTAGGTTTAAAGAAATGAGAAAACGTTGGAGTAAATAATGCTAAGTGGATTATTAGGTAGTGTGCTAGGTTTTGGGGGTTCAGTTGTACCCGCAATCACAGACCACTTTAAACAAAAGTCAAACAACAAATTTGAATTAGAAAAGATGGAAAAGATGGCAGAACTCCGTGCAAAGGGTTATGACCATGAAATCAAAATGTATGAACAGATGGGTGCTGATAAAGAGCATGACCGACTGATTCAACATGACATCTCAATCAACCAAGGTACTGGTATTATTGCGGGTCTACAGAAGTCTGTACGTCCTGTAATCACATACTGTTTCTTTGGATTATTTTGTGCAATCGAAGTCGCTCTTTTGAGGGAAGCACTTAACAGTGGATTACCTCTTGCAGAGTCTTTAGGTCTTCTTTGGGATGGTGACACCAAGGCAATTTTTGCTGCAATTATTTCGTTCTGGTTCGGTTCTAGAGCAATCGATAAAAGACTTCAGAAATAACTTGACATTTTACCCTTAATTGGGTATAATACAATAACTGAAAAAACTCAGGGGTATATATAATATTACCCCCTGAAAAACTATACTCTATGGAAAAGTAAAAATGCCCGTCAAACTTGATAAAAAGAAAGATGCCCTACTGGAAGAATATGCAGTAGGAATGTTAAAAGATTTTTACTTACGTGATTATGAAAAGAGTCCTCAAGAAGGATTCAGACGAGCAGCAGAAGCTTGGTCTAAGTATAGAGAAGAAATGGACGATGAACTCGCCCAACGTCTCTATGATTATGTAAGTAATAAATGGTTTATGTTCGCCTCCCCTGTGCTATCTAATGCACCCAATGGAGAAACTAAGAAAGATAAAGGGATGCCAATCTCTTGTTTCTTGACCTATGTACCAGATACCCTCGAAGGATTAATCGGTCACTCATCTGAGTTGAGATGGTTGTCTGTCTATGGTGGTGGTGTAGGTGGTCATTGGTCAGATGTAAGAACCGTATCAGACATAGCGCCTGGCCCGATTCCGTTCCTACATACTGTTGATGCAGATATGATTGCATACCGTCAAGGTAAAACTCGTAAGGGTTCTTATGCCGCATACATGGATATATCACATCCTGATATTGTAGAATTCATGAACATGCGTATACCTACAGGTGACGTACAACGTAAAGCATTAAACTTACACAATGCAATCAATATCTCAGATGAGTTTATGAATGCGGTAATGTCTAATGATACGTTTGACCTACGTGACCCTAAAGACGGAACAGTTAAAGAATCTATTGATGCACGTAAATTATGGGAACGTCTAATAGAGATTCGTTTCCGTACAGGTGAACCTTACCTAAACTTTATTGATAACGCAAATGCGGGTCTACCAGAACCTCTTAAAGAAAAGGGGTTAAAGATACATGGGTCTAACCTATGTAATGAAATACATTTACCGACATCCGAAGACAGGACTGCGGTATGTTGTTTGTCCTCATTAAATTTGGAGTATTATGATGACTGGAAAGATACGACAATCGTTCGTGATATTACTAGGATGCTTGACAATGTCTTGCAGTACTTTATTGAAAACGCCCCCGATACAATATCAAGAGCAAAGTATTCCGCAGAAAGAGAGAGAAGTATTGGAATCGGAGCAATGGGATTCCATTCCCTCTTGCAACGACACGGAGTTGCATGGGAGTCTGAAGCTGCAAGAGATATTAACCGCACAGTGTTTGCTCACATTAAATCAGAAGCAGTACTGGAAACTGAACTGCTCGCAGAAGAACGTGGTGCATATCCAGATGGGGAACTGTCTGGAAGAAGAAACTCCCATCTTCTTGCGATTGCTCCAAATGCCTCGTCTGGTGTAATTTTAGCGACAAGTCCATCTATTGAACCATTGAAGGCAAATGCATATACACATCGTACACGTGCGGGTTCATTTCTTGTAAAGAATAAATACCTCGGCAGATTACTAGATGAAAAAGGTGAGAACAATGAATCTACTTGGACATCTATTATAACTAAAAAAGGTTCGGTACAACACTTACCATTCCTTAATGAAGGTGAAAAGGCAATCTATAGGACTGCGGATGAACTTGACCAGACATGGATTATTACCCATGCATCTGAACGTCAAGAATATATCTGTCAAGGTCAGTCAGTAAATTTATTTTTCCCTACTGGTTGTGAAAAGTCTTATGTAAACAAGGTGCATCTAAAAGCATGGAGTGACGGACTCAAAGGTTTATATTACCTAAGAACTGAGTCTAAACAACGTGCAGAGAATGTATCTGAAAAAGTAGAACGTGTTGCACTTGCGGGTGATACCCGTAGTATAGTCTATAGTAAAGCAGATTGTCCTTTTTGTTCTATGGCAATGGAAGAACTAAAACTAAGAGGAATACCTTATGACAAGATTGACCTCAAGGATATTGGTAAGACTGCCGCAGAAGTAACAGGACGTAAAGTAAAAACAGTACCACAAATTTACATCGAAGGTGAATATGTCGGTGGGTACGAAGAATTGATGGAATATTTAAACAAACCAATAGAAACAAACGAAGACGATGAATGTCGTGCTTGCGAGGGATAACAAATGGCATTATTAGAATTTAGCAAAACATATAAACCTTTCCTCTACCCTTGGGCGGTGGAATTAACAAAGAAACATGAAGAAGTTCATTGGGTCGAAGATGAAGCGGAACTATCCGAAGACATCCAAGACTGGAGAACAAAACTGTCTGGTGAAGAGAAGGAATTTATTACTCAAGTATTGAGATTGTTTACTCAATCAGATGTACAGGTGGGTGAGAACTACCATGAACTGTTAATCCCTAAGTTCAAGAACAACGAGATTCGTAACATGTTGTCTTCATTTGCAAACCGTGAAGGTGTACACCAACGTGCATATGCATTATTAAATGATACACTAGGATTACCAGACGAAGAACATTCTGCATTTATGGAATACAAAGAGATGGCAGACAAGATTGACTTCATGTCTCAAGGTGACATTAACACCCAAACAGGTCTTGCACTTGTACTTGCACAATCTGTATTCAACGAAGGTATGTCTCTGTTCGCATCATTTGTAATGTTGTTGAACTTCCAACGTTTCGGTAAGATGAAAGGTATGGGTACTATTGTAGAGTGGTCTATCAGAGATGAGACTATTCACGTACAGGGTAATGCAAAACTCTTCAGAGAGTTCTGTGAAGAACATCCACGTATCGTCAACGATGAGTTGAAGTCTAAAATCTATCAGATGGCACGTAATGCTGTTAAGTTAGAAGACCGATTCATTACACTTGCATATAAGTCTGGTGATATCGAAGGTTTATCTGAGGCAGATGTTAAACAATACATCCGTCACATTGCAGACCGTAGATTACTACAACTTGGTATGAAACCTAAGTTTGGTGTAAAGGACAATCCACTACCGTGGTTGGACTGGGTACTGAATGGTGCATCTCATGATAACTTCTTTGAAAAACGTGTGACTGAATATTCAGTTAACGGTATGGAAGGTGACTGGGGTTGGGTCGAAGAAGGTGACCCTGAAAGTTGTGGATTGGATGGAACTGGTTGTGCCGCCTAGTGGAAGACGACATAACCTACAATTTGGAATGTCATCTTTGTGAAACAGAAACGGAAGTACTCGTAAAGAATTGCGAGGAAGAACCCCAATATTGTCCCATGTGTGGGGTAGCAATAGACTAGTTATATATACTCGTATGTGGATATACGAGAATAAAGAGTTTAACCCTGAAGAAGAATTCTTGGAGGAATACCAAGGATTCGTCTATTGCGTTACAGAAGTATCAACAGGTAAGAAGTATATTGGTAAGAAATTCTTCTGGAAACCTAAGATACTTCCTGTTACAAAAACAAGAAAAAGACGCAAAAGAACAAGGGTTCAATCGGACTGGCGGAACTACTATGGTTCGTCAGAAACAGTAAAAACACTCGTAGAAGGGGGTCAGGACTTCCAGAGAACCGTTCTAAGACTATGTCGTACTAAAGGTGAGTGTTCATACTACGAAGCGAAACTACAATTTGAATATGATGTTTTGTTGAGTGATGAATACTATAATGAGTTTATAGGTTGTAAGATTCATGCAAAACATATTAAATCGTGATGCAATTTCCTCTGGACGAGGATTTGTATATGATAAGGTCGGCAAAAACACCGTCTGTTTAGAAATAAACAAAATAAAGAATTTACTCTGGGATGCGGGTGCAAGAAAAGGTGACATAGTAACTATCGGTATTATGGTAGTTGATGTGAAACATATCGCTTCTATCTTTGCATGTGCGGAACTAGGATTGAAAGTCTTTATCCTCAATAGTCCAGCAACAAAAGAATCCCTACCATTTACTAAACTTGCACTCCATGGCCCGAGTGATTTCACTATCTACAGTTCTCAAGAAGATACCACACAAGTCTATAATGGTCTTCACGATGAGATGATAAAACTATACGGTGGTATTCGTATTGATGTCATGGAAGATTCGTCTGATAGAAATATCCAAGGTGAGTTAGTATATCCAGAAGACACATTCTTAATAAGTTCTACCAGTGGAACAACTAAAGCATCTAGACCAATATTGTTTTCACACCAAGAAACAATGGCAATCGCCAAACGTAATATAGATATATTTTGGTTTGGACATGATGCAAAGGTTATTCATTCTAGAAATCTACATCATGCATCCGCAATCATGACGCATCTGTTACCCGCACTTATGAATGCATACTCACATAGTTCTTTTGCACTGGGTCATGATGGGTCGCACGAAGAAGATTATGACTATTTAAAGGGTCTGAAAGATTTATCAGACAGTCCTCCATCAAACATTATGATGCCTAATAAGAATGTTCTCTTTGATTTTCTAGAGAGTTTTGGGGGTGCATTCAAAAGAACTGTCAATGTCAATATGTGTGGATTCTTAATGGATGCAGATTTCGTTGACCTTGCAAAAGAATACAATGTTTGTTTTCAGTCACATTACGGTAGTATTGATACCGCTATTCCCTTATTAATAAACCGTGTAGACAAAGATACGGTACATGTTCCTAATTCATTAGGGGTACTATGCGATGACTTTTATAAGACAACCCTTGAGGATGGTCGTATGAAGGTAGAATGCCCATTCTGGAACGAACCAAGATACATGGATGATGAGATAGCTTTGTTTGATGGTGAATATATTTTAATGAGTAATCGTCCAGTATCCCTAAAAGATATGGGTGTACCAGAAGGATTTGATATAACTCCATTTTCCCATGATACTAAAATCGACTTTGAACAGTTGAGAGGATACTTAGATGTTACTAATAGCAGGGTGTAGTTTTGCATGGGGAGATGAGTTGGTTGGTTCAAGAAGCAAACCACCAACACATTATGATTTAGTATTCGGTAGTATTTTATCATTAAAGTTAGGGTTAGAGTACAATAATATATCTGCATGTGGTAATTCTAACTACAAGATATTCCGTGACGTTATGAATAATATGCATCTAAACCCTAGTCACATCTTTATCTTGTGGTCTGACCCTTTGAGAAAAGAGAATCTATTAGAAGTAGATAACCATCAAAGAGACCTGTTAAAGGTACATACTACTATGTCTATGACTCAGTGGCACGAGAATCGATGGGATGACTTGATGCTTTCTATGGAAGAAGGTGTTGCACACAAGTGGGCAAGACATCATCCATTTAATTATATGACCTCGTTTGGAAGAAGTGAAAAAGCAATCGATGCATATGGTACAGGATTGTGTACTGGATTTACTCACCTATTACCTCAAATGATTGCAATGCAATATATGTGCGATGGTATGGGGATTAAGATTTCTCAAGGTGTATTCCATGGAGAAGTTTTCTCTGAAGTGCAAAGATACATGGCAAAGATTGAAAGATTCCCTTCAAGTAATCAACTCAAAAAATGGAACACATGGGTATTAGATTCACTTGACAAACTAAGACCAGAGAATAAACTGGGAATGAACCCCGACAAGTCATTCGATGAAAACGTCACCATAAAGTCTCTAATGGGGGACAGACCCATGAAGAAATGGGGTCATCCCGATGAAACTGCACATGTAGACTATGCAGAATACCTCTATAAAATCATAAAAAATCTATAAAAAAAGCTTGACAAACTCTGCTCTTGTTGTTATAATAAGTATATAAAATGAGAAAAGGAGAGAAAATGTTAACGTTTAATCAAGAAGTGGGTTATCCTACCAACACCGAGAAAGGTCAATTCATTGAATACCTGATGTGTTTCTATGGTAAAGACCCTAAATGGGATGCGGTTTATCCCGAAATTGCAATGGGTACTATCGATGCAGTTGAGTGTATGGAAGAATTCCTCAACGGTAAGTACGAGAGTGCAGTGGTTAAAGGTGAACATATCTGGGGTGGTGGAGACACTATCGACAGAGAAATAGTTAGGGATATTTTCTTAAAAAAGTGTGAAAAAACCCTTGACAAACCTTGTTAATCTTGTTATAATAATAACATAAACTGAAGAAAGGAGATAAATTATGGCGTTTGTGAGTCAAGAAGATAAAAAGAAACTTGCGGTTGGAATCAAAGAAGTCTGCAAGAAATATGGATACAAAGTATCTTTGGGTGTTAATCACCACAGTACTTTGGTTGCAAAGGTCAAAGGTGCAGAAGACATCTTGACTGAATACTGTGAGGTTCAGATGCATCCTCAGAAGGTTTTGGAAAGAGAGAACAGACACTACACGTTTGACCCTGTTGAAGTAATGGAAGATTCTAAGAAGTGGGGACATAGAGTCAACGAGTATTGGATTCCCGAAAACTATGGTGAGAAAGGTATTCCTTTCTTGACTGAATTAAAAGGTGCAATGGAAGGTGAAGACTTCTTCAATGAAGATGACGCAATGACAGACTACTTCCACAGAAGTCACTATATTGAAATAAGTCTGTACTCATAAGGAGATATTGTAATGGAAATGTATTTTGAAATTTTAGATGACTTGAGAGAGTCTGGTGAAATCAACATGTTTGCTGCACCAAGGGTGTTACAAGAAATGTTTGATTTGAGTAAATTTGAGGCAAGGGACATCGTCTCTGCGTGGATGAAACAATTTAATGGTTGACAAACCATGTACTTAATGTTATGATATATAATTAAATAAGGAGTTACTTCAATGTCTATAACTGTTGAAGAAATTGAAAAGAAAGTATCTGCAATCGAATCAATGATTGCGGGTGCGGAAAAGCTACTTGTGGCATCACAAGAAACTGGAAATGAAGAAGGTGTCGCATCTGCGACATATCTGGTCGTTGAATATGAACAAATGTTGAAAGAATTTTGTAAATATTATAACGTTTAGAGAATCTTTTTCGTATATATAATATTAAGAGGAAAATATGCAGAAAGAAGTATTTGAAATCTTCGAGGATTTCACTAAACTCAAAGCACGGAAAGATAAAATTACTTTCCTAAGAGAACAAGGGAATGAAGTCCCTGCCATTAAAGACATAGTCCGAGGTGCATTCGACACCCGACTAAAGTTTGTCTTACCCGTAGGTAAACCACCTTACTCCCCAAACAGACCTGAGTCTGTACCATCATCACTGAGAAAACTGCACAAACAGTTCGGTGACTATGTGGAAGGTGCAAGGTCATCCGCAATGGGTCAAATCAGACTAGAAACAAGATTCATCCAACTATTAGAAAGTATCCATGCAGAGGATGCTCTAATCGTTCTGGATATGGTGGCAAAGAAACCACCAGTAAAAGGATTGACAAAGAAAATAGTAGAGGAGGCTTTTCCAAACCTATTGACTTGATATTTTGTTATGTTGTTACGTAAACTCACAACAGCAACCGTAAGGAGCAAATATGCCAAGAAACCAAATAGAACGATTAAAGAGTGACAGTCGAGAACTTGATAACTATATCCACCGTCTCAAGAAAAAAGGACGAGACAACCTTGCTCATAAGTTATCGATTAAAAAATCATTCTTAAATCAGACTATTACCGAGTACGAAAATCTGGACACTCAAATTCTAGCATAACTAAGGTAGGTGGTCAAAATCTCGTAGGGGGTGCTTAGGCACCCTCTTCGTCAATTGGAATTATTATTATTATGACAATAACAATGCTGAAATCTAAAATCCATGGTGCAAAAGTGACTGAGTGTGATTTGCATTATGAAGGGTCAATCAAAATTGACCGTTTCTGGATGAAAAAAGTCGGAATCCTTCCCAACGAACAAGTAGATGTTGTTAACCTAAATACAGGTGGACGATGGACTACTTATGCTATCGAAGGAGAAACATGGCAAATTGGTGTCAATGGTGCGGGTGCAAGATTAGCTGTACCTGAAGATGAACTAATCATCATGGCATACTGTCAAGTTTCTACCCTGAGAGCAAGAACTCTATCCCCCAAAATATTAATAAACAAAGAGATGTATAAAATCTGATGCCCCTATATACAGTAGTAAATGAAAAAACTGGAGAAACAGAGGACTGTTTTTGTTCTTATGTACGTCTCCAAAAAAGATTAAAAGAACTAGGTTCTGATTGGAAACAACAGATTGGCGCTCCCGCATTAATAAGTGGTACTGGTAATGTTGTTAACAAAACAAGTAGTGATTGGAAAGACCACTTGAAGAATATCGAGAAAGGTGCTGGCGGTAAACGACAAGGGGTAGATTTTAAAAGATGACAATGAAGCGTCTCAAGATAGACCATTTGATGACATACGATGCAATAACATCCAATCAACAAATTGCATATGAATCTTGGAAAGACGGAGACCATTTAGTTCTCTGCGGTTCTGCGGGTACTGGTAAGACCTTTGTTGGTATGTATCTTGCACTACAGGATGTCCTTGATAAATCTTATGAACAGGATAAACTTGTTATTGTAAGAAGTGTTGTTCCTACCAGAGAAATGGGTTATTTGCCTGGCAGTGTTGAAGAAAAGATTGATGCCTATGTTGCACCCTATAAATCAATTGCAACTGAACTCTTCAATGAGAAGATGGCATATGAGAATTTAGAACAACAAGGAATTATTGAGTTTGTATCAACATCGTTTATACGTGGTACAACTCTAGATAACTGTGTGGTATTGGTTGATGAGATGCAGAATCTTACCTTCCACGAACTAGACAGTATCATTACAAGGGTGGGTAAGAATAGTCGTATTATCTTCTCTGGTGATTATTATCAGTCTGACCTGAAGTCCAGTTCAGATAAAAAGGGTATTCTTGACTTCATGAATATTATGGAAGTCATGAATAATTTTACAACTATAGAATATGGATGGGCAGACATCGTCCGTTCAGACTTTGTTAGAGACTATATAATGACAAAGGAGATGGTTGAAAGAGGAAACATAAAATGAAATTAAGTAAAAATTTTACACTCAATGAGTTTACTAAGTCTATGACTGCAACTCGTTTGGGTATCGATAACACTCCCCAAGACGAACATCTAGAAGCTGCAAAGGAATTGTTTGAGAACTGTGTACAGAAAGTTCGGGAACACTGGGGTATCACACGTATTAGTTCGGGATATAGAAGTCCCGCATTAAATAAAGCAATTGGTGGTTCTACTAGGTCACAACACAGTAAAGGTCAAGCAGTTGACTTTGAATGTGATGGAACAGACAATCTAGAAGTCGCAAAATGGATTAGAGATAATCTAGACTTTGACCAAGTTATCTCTGAGTTCTATGTAGAAGGTGACCCAACGTCTGGTTGGATTCATCTATCTTACGTAAATCCTGAAGAGAATCGTAACAGGTGTTTGACTGCAAAACGTGTAGATGGTAAAGTCCAATATAGTGTTGGATTACCTGAGTGAATTTAATATTCCAGTACATGATAACAAACGAGGAGACGGAAAAACGAGCTCCTGTCCCACAATATCCTCAAGGTACTAGGTCTGAATTATATCGTGTAACTGGTGATTTATCTGCAAAGTCGTTTCAAATCTATGCAGATAAGATTGGATGCAAACACCAATATTCTACTAAACAAGTGTACACCAAACACTTTGAAGGGTCAACCGTTCTTTTATTTGAATGTCTAAGAATCATCTTTGACCCTATTTACGACCAATTTGAGAAGATTGCGTTTATTGATACCGACATAATCTGTAATACTGAAGAGAACATCTTTGACCAATGCGGTGAGTATGAGGTAACAGGTGTCTTAGAATCAGAGATTAAAACATCTAAAGGTGGTGGATATAATACTTGGGATTACAATGATAAAACAAAAAACTCCTTGATAACTAAGTATGAACGCAATGGTATCCCTATTGTCCCTACAAAACCCCCACATCGTGCTTCTTGCGTTACAACATTCAATACTGGTGTGTTGGTGTGGACTAAACAAGCACGTCTCAAAGCACGTAGGGAGTTTGACCCTTGGTGGAGTTATATGCAAGATGGAGACCAACACGGAGACCCATTTTGGTTGAATAATGACCAACCTTGGATATCTGGTCAAATAATGAAACACGGGTTAACATGGCAAAGTATCGACCAGAAATGGAATGATACCCCTACACACTGGGAAGATGACCGTGGATATGACATGAATTTCCTTCATTATACAGGTGGTGGTAATAAGGTTGTCATGTTAGATGACTATAAACAAGGTAAATTTAAATATTTAAAGCCTTGACATTTCACGCATTTCTTGTTATAATAGTAACATGAATGAAAAGACTAACAATATAGGAAAAAAAGTGCTAAGTCAGTACCATAAGGTAATACTTACAGACGCAGATGGTGTTCTCCTGAATTGGGGATACGCATTTGACGTATGGATGACCGAGAAAGGTTATACCGCAGAAAACAAATTAGAATACAATGTCGGTACGATATATGGTATTACTAAAGAAGAATCAAGAAAACTAGTCAGAGAGTTCAACGAATCTGCCCATATGGGTTTTGTGCCTCCACTAAGAGACGCAATCCAGTATGTCAGAAAGTTGCACGAAGAACACGGATATGTGTTCCACCTGATTACGTCAATGAGTAAAGACGAGAATGCACAGAAACTAAGAACAATGAATATCAAGAAGTTGTTCGGTGAGACTGCATTCGTCAAGTTCATTTACCTAGATACTGGTGCAGACAAAGACGAAGTTCTAAGTAAGTACGAAGGTACAGGTTATACTTGGGTTGAAGACAAAGTTGAAAACGCAGTTGCGGGTGACAAGTTTGGTCTAGATTCTATCGTTATGGAACATGGATATAACATGAATAACGAAGAGTTCCCCCTCATGAAGGGTTGGAAGGACGTATACGAATACCTAGTTGGGTAAATAACTTATATATACCTACATGAGATATGTAGGTTATTCAGAATTCTACCATGATGCCGCACTTGCCATTGTTGAAAACGATGGTACAGTTGCTTTCGCATCCCAATCAGAAAGATACAGTGGTGTTAAGATGGATGGTCTAATCCATCCACCTATGTGGAATATGGTTAATGACGATGACCATGTTACTTTCTATGAAGATATGGAAGAACGTGTTAGAGTCATGGGAGGTCTAAGAACCTTCGGTGCTAGGGGCAACCTTGCTAACAAAAATACTGTTGCTAACCCAGAAATAACTGAATTAAAACGACCAATCCACTCGATGGCAATATATGATGATTTCAATAAACATCATGAAAGTCATGCCGCATTAGGATTCTTTACCCGTCCATGGGAATCAAAAGAAGATACTGTAATTGTATCTGTCGATGGTTCGGGAGAAGTAGAATCTACCGTAATCTATGACCACAATTTTAAACCCTTAAAAGTAGTTAAATGGCCTCAATCCTTGGGGACTCTCTATGGTATGGGATGTACTGCAATAAAACTAAAACCTCTGAGAGATGAATATATTCTTATGGGTCTTTCTGCATATGGTGAATCTAAGGATGAACTATATCAAATCTTAGAAGATTCCTATTACTGGCATGAAACTAAAAAAGGGAAAGAAGTGTGGGATATAGTTCAGTTCAGAATGGAATGTATTGCAGATAGTGAACTTGCGTATAGAGACTTTCAGTTTGAAAAACAATTTAAGAAACTAGCAAGGAGACATAGGGAAGAAGACGTAGCTGCAACAGTTCAGAAGTTCTTTGAGACAGAGATTATAAAACTTATGACCGAAGCACGACAATACGGTTCTAAGTTAATCTTTGCTGGCGGTTGCGCTCAAAACGTTGTTGCAAATTCTTTAATTCGTCCTATGTTTGATGAGATGCATATTCCAATCGCACCCAATGATGCGGGTAATGCTCTTGGTTGTGCTGCTTATACATGGCATAAAGAGACAGGCGGAACACATCTGAAGTGGTCTCCATACCTTGGACATAACATAGAACGTGACATAGACCCTAAAGAAGTTGCACAATACCTTGCAGACAATAAGGTGTGTGGAGTTGCAAATGGACGTGCAGAATACGGGCCTCGTGCATTAGGTAATCGTTCACTACTTGCAGATGTAAGATATGATGTAAAGGATACAGTTAATGATATCAAACAGAGACATAGATTTAGACCATTCGCACCTGCTATACTATCAGAACATGCGAAAGATTACTTCGAAGGGCCAATGAATCAATACATGCAATTTACATCAATTGCAAAACACGATTATTCTTCGGTAACTCATGTAGATGGAACTGCAAGGGTTCAGTTAGTTGAACCTGATTGTGAGTCCGTCCTACGTCAGATACTAGAAGAGTATTACAAATTAACGGGTGTACCGATGCTACTAAATACATCATTGAACATTCGAAATAAACCTATGGTCAATACCATAGAAGATGCTATAGAATGGGAAAAAAAATATAAAGTAAAAGTATTTTAGGAGAAGTACAATGGCAAAAGAAATCGCAGACACTCCTGTAGGACAAGCAACAGTTGACTTGGAAAAGTATACTGAATTAGTTCTCAAGGTAGATGAAGCACAAGATAAAATTAAAGAGATGGAAAAACTCTCTAAAGAACTGCAAGTTGTAACAGCGGCAGCAAAACCAGTACCGAAAGGTTTTTGGTCTTTGTTTAGAGACGAGAACGACATCAACGAAAAATCAATTATTGGATTTGCATCATTTATAATGATGGTCATATTTGGTATTTTTGATTTGATTACCGCAATGGACGGTACACCACTAGAGATATCTGATACAATCTATACGTCTTTTGTTGTTGTAACACTAGGTTCGTTTGGTATTGCAGAAGCAGGAAAAGCGTTCTCAGGTAAATAAAATGGAAAAAGTTAGGTGGAGAGGAACTTGGGGCGTAGGAGATTTTCAACACGCCCTAAACTGTTGTCATAACTATTGTTTCGAGAACAAGACGAAAGTCAATCTAGAAATGCATTGGTCTCACGATGAAGACTATTTACATCATCCAGATGACCCAGAAACAATCGTAGAACGAATGAACTGGTTACATAAGAAGTATCATCGACAAGATGACGTAACAGTTACTCATATATTTAATTCAGATTTGTTTCTTACTGGTAATGTCAATCCTGATAAAAAGAAAGACCGTTTCTACTTTGCAGACTATGACCCTAATGGAGCGCCACCTAATGATTGGTTATTTAAGAAAGAAGAGTATATACCTAAGAAAAATAAGATAGTTATATGGACACCCGCATACAATAGTGAACCACCAAGAAATTGGAAAAGGTTCTTGACAATTGATGATTGGTCTGATATAATAAGCTTGCTGCGTTGGGAGGGTTGGATACTAGTTGAATTGACTTATAGAACACCTATCAAAGATGCATATAAACAGATACAAGAAGCAGACTTTATTGTATCATACGATGGTATGTGGCATTACATTGCAAGAAACTTTGGTAAACCAATGTTCATTCCATCATGGGAAGGAATAACAGATTATAATACTCCTCAGTGTATAAGAAAACCTAATAGAGACCAGACTATGGAATTCTTCGGTGACGGTGGTGAAGGATTTGAACCTAATATGTCCCTAATGAAAGACAAAGCATATGCATATATAAATATGTTAAAACAAAAGTACCATGAAAAGTAAAAAGATATTACAAGTAGTAAACCTATCACCCGATGAATCAAGAATTGAAAGATTAACGGAAATGCATCCGATGAGACAAGTTGCGTATGCATCTGTGATACAGGTACTTGTATTTGGATTTATGTTATTATCATTCTGGATGATAAATCTAGTAGTAGGTCATTAGTGAAAATAGATAGAGCAGTAATTGAAATTAACGGTGGGTGTAACTACTCATGTACTATGTGTCCACAGGATATGCGTACTGGTGGAAGACACAAAGACTTTCTCAAGAAGATGGGACTAGAAGAGTTTGAGAAGAATGTCGCAGATTGCGCCCAACACGGACTAAGAGTAGTCAATCTAGAAGGTAGTGGAGAACCCACACTGAATAGAAATCTACCTGAATACATTAAGATTGTAAAGAAGTATGGAGCGAAGTGTTTCATGTTCTCTAATGGATTCCGTATGCACGGTAAGTTCATGGAAGATTGTGTTGATGCGGGACTAGACTTCTATCGATTCTCTTTTATTGGATATAGTCCTGAGAAGTATGATGAATGGATGAACAATATTATTGGAGGAAACTTTAATCATATTGTAAAAAACATACGTGAAATGAAAGCATATGTAGATAAGACTGGTTCAGATTGTTCTGTTGCAACCTATCATCTTATTACTGATAATGACAATTTAGACTTTGAACTGAATGCATATAAGAAGTTAGTGAATGACCTTGGGGTAAAGACTGAGATATGGAAGATGCATAACTGGTCTGGTGTCTATGACCCTAAACAGAATACACGTAGTGGTGAAGAAAAAACATGTGGTAGACCGTTTAGTCCTGACGTTGTTATACGTGCTGGCGGTTCTGGTGGGAAAAGAGGTGGTGTCGCACCTTGTTGTCAAGTATTAGGACAAGATGAGAAAGCAGTCCTTGGACATACAAGTGAGAATACTATTGAAGAGATATGGAACGGGCCAGAGTATACCAAGTTACGTGAAGACCACACAAATAAAACATATCCTGACTATTGTAAAACATGCGACTTCCTATTAGATGACCCTGAAGTATTAGTTTATACTAATCATGAACGTGACTTGATGAAGATGCATGGAACTGAGTTTGACTTAAATGATTTCAGATAATTTATGGATGATACAGATACCTGACCATAGGGTATCTCAACATTACGCAAATTTGTGTATCCCAACTTGGGACTGTAATGTTAATCTATTTAATGCATATACTCCAAATCATATGCCAGACTATCTTGACTTCAATTTGATGTGGGGAGATAGACCTTTTAGTGAGAGTGAGAAAGCAGGATTCTATAGTCACCTAGAACTATGGAAAAAATGTTTTGAAGAAGACAAACCTATCGCAATCATCGAACACGATGTTGCACAACGTAAAAAGGATATGCCAATTATAGGTGATTTCTTTGCGTTTGCAGACTTTATTGATGAGGATGACTGGAAAAATTATTCTACCCGATTCAAGGGTCACCCTTACTGGGGAACAGAAGAACCATTGTGTCCTGTAACTCATGCATACTATATGACACCCGATGTTGCGGAGTCTATGTTCTATACAATATCAGAACAACAAATCAATAAGTTTGTGGACGATTACATGTGGGAGTTTATGGGTAAAGATAAAAGTAAAATAATGCGATACTCTAGACCTATATACACTGACTACATTGGAGGAACAATGGTTCATGAATAGATTGATATATCAAGTATCAGTTGGTAAACCATCCAAACTATATCAACACTGTATCCGAAGTGTACATGATTACTGTGAACGACATGGTATCAAACACATTGTATTAACTCAACCTAAACTAAGAATCAAACCTGATATCTTTACCAGTGGACGTAGTGAAGAATCTTACATGAAATATGGGGGATATCTTCCTATATTTGAAAAGGAGAACGCATTTGACTATCTCGATAGATTTGACCAAGTTGCGATTGTGGATGCCGATATATACATCCGAGATGATGCACCCAATATATTTGATGATTTTGGTACTGACCACGCATTTGGGGCAGTAGCAGAACGTGAGATGGATATCCAACAATGGTATGGTGGTAAGATTCAAAACTATTCCGCCATGCAGTATCGACACCTACACGGTAGTGGACAGGGCGATTTCAAACCAAACGAATTAGGTTATGAGTTCTTTAACATGGGAATGATTCTCTTGAACTCCGAACTATTCAAACCATACCTTAAAGGACAAGACCCACACACCTTTTTGAATCGTATGGAATTTAAAGACTTTGTAGATGGTCTTGGTGCATACAAGTGGAGTACTGACCAGACCTTACTAAACTATTTCCTGAAGAAGTATAAGATACCTACCAAACATATGGATGGTAAGTGGAATGGACTATTTGGTGCAATCAATAATATAGAAGATTGTAACTTTGTACATTTCTTTCTAAAGGATAAACTCCCCGATGGTGGAGAAAATGTTGACCAGTTAATGAATCAAATCGTATAAATACTATAGACAATACCGTCAAAACTTATATTAATAGAGTGATAGGAGAAACAATATGTTAACCCCACAAGAATTTGTGAAGAAAATTCGCAACGAAAACCAACCACTATTTGAAGCATCCAAGATGAATACTAAGGCGTATTTTGAAGGTGACCTTCCTGAAGAGGAAATGGTTAATCATTTCATTGGTCGTATGGTCAATGAACGTATGAACATGTCTGAGATTTGTGATGCAATCGCAAGGTCACCCGATGACGCAGACCCTAGAGAGTTAGAACTTCTAACTAAACAAGCAGCAGATGAAGCAAAACATTACCGTATGGTTCGAGAAGTAATTGAACACATCAAAGGTGAAGAGATTGATGTAGTCCATGCACTTGAATCAGAAAGAAAGGCAAACACCGCAAAAGGTGCTGCACTTCTAGAAAAATATGATGCACAAGAAGATGAGGCAGTCCTTGCCGCATACCAACTTGTTGCAGAAGGACGTGCGGAAGCAGTCTGGAATCAGATGGCAGACACTATCGAAGATGACTTTATCTCTTCTCGTTATCGTGAGATTGCGAAAGACGAAGGTTTCCACAGTGCAATCGGTGGATACTCGTTACGTAAACTTGCTACAGACGAAAAGACTCAAAGTCGTGTCCAACGTGTTGTTGACGCAATGCGTAAAGACCTATTTGAAATCTCTTGTAGAAACCAAGTTGAAGCACAAGGTTCGAGAGAACTTGTGAATGCAGCTTACGGTTGGTAGATGAAAATAGGACTCACGCAAAGAGTCCTCACGCACAATAAACAAGTACATGATTCCTTAGACCGTTGTTGGTATACATTTCTAAGGGGTCATGAACTTGTTCCTATCCCAAATCGTGAAGACTTGGATTACGAATCCCTTGCAGAATCTCTAGACCTTCTCATAATTACAGGAGGAGGAAACGAGCGTCTTCGAATTACCACAGAAGTAAACATGGCAACAGAGATGTCAACTCTGAGATTACCCATACTTGGTATATGTCATGGTGCATTTTTACTCACAGAGATTCTTGGTGGTAAAACAAGAACAGGTAAAGAGAATCACTATGATGTAGAACATATTGTACACAGTAAGTATGAACCTCATTTAGTTAATAGTTTTCACAATATTGCTATTGACAAATGCCCCCCAAATAGTGTACAATTATGTACAGATGCAGAAGGTGATTGTGAATCTTGGATAAAGGATAACATCTGTGCAATCGTGTGGCATCCTGAACGGATGATAATACCCTATATACCTACAGAGATTATGAAGGCAACAGGACTATGATTAAAATTATAAAAGAAGGTCAGACCCACCAAGTTCGTGATATATGGAGTTATGATATCACGTTTATTAAAGGTAGGTACACAAGTGACGATGGTTTTTCGGAATTCGTAGGAATGACTCACGGAACGAGTTACTTGATGGGTAAGAACGCTAGTATCAGTATAACTGATGGATTGTCAGTCAATGGTAAAGATTTTGCGGGACAAACAAGTAATAAGTTTACCGTATATGATGACTCCACATTTGCCCATATAAAATTCTATGGTCTGTCCATGAATGATGAACGTATGTTTATACCTCATGGGAATTCAAAAGGTAATCTATCGTACATGGATGGTGGTACAAATACTACCGCAGTAAATCCAGGCAGACTAGGATTACCTGTTATCAACTATGTCCATTTCCCCGCAGGGATGAAACAAACCCTACACACCCATCCAAGTCAACGTATTGCTCTTATCCTTTCTGGTAAAGGTGAGATTGAACTTGACGATGGTGTAATGTTTCCTATCAAAGAAGGTGACTGTTGGGTGATGGAAAGAAATGTATTACACAACTTTATGTGTAATCAAGGTGAAGATGTCACCCTATTCGTGTTCAGTCCTGACTCTGGTACAGGGCCGACAGATGAAATTAATCCATTGAAGGTGAGAACTTATGTCGGACAAACAAGAGTCTAAGAAACTAATCATAATTACAGGGCCGCAAGGTTCTGGAAATCATCTATTCAGTAAAGTTTTTGGTTTCCATCCCGCAGTAGAGGGTTGGAACTTTGGAGATAAGTACTGGATACCATCTGACGAAGAACCCTTCGCAGAGTGTTGGGTTGACCCATCTAGAACAAAGAGTATGTTGACTCAACAATACATGGTTGCGAATGTCAGTGTACCGTTTGTCTTTGATGGTGTCAAACAAGTCCCTCAAATACAAGAAGTTGTTTATGAAGCAGAAGAAGCGGGATATGAAGTAAGCGTCTGTATTGTGGTACGAGATGAGAACATTAATAGAATGCAACAATTTAGAGTCCGTAAGGAAATAACTTTACAGACTGCACTACAATACTATTATAATCTAGATGCAGAGACAGAGTTTCTCTCCGTTGAATCTCTATATCTATACAAAGCAAAATACTTGAAGTGGTTATCTAAGGTTCTTGACTTTCCTATTGCATGGTTTGATGAACGAATAGAAGATACTCTAAAAGACAATCAGAACGAGAAGTACGTGAAACGTGTAAAGAAACACTGGTTAGATGAACAGGTATGGAACGGAATAAAACCAAAAAATGAAAGATAATTATTTATTAATGACAGGAGCGCCAGGCAGTAGATGGTCTGGAGTTGCAAATAACATTCACTCATCTAGTAGTTTTGACCAGACTGATAACACAGAAGAGAGGTCATTCTCTCATCATAATGGATTAGTACATGGGGGTGCATACTTTGACCCTATGATGGAATTTGGATTACATAGAGGTGAATGGGACAAACCTTTTTCTGGTAAAGGTATTAGACTAATAAAGTCACATACCTTATCTACATGTTTACATTACTTTGATAAGTTTCCTATTGTTATGGTAATAAGAAATGATTATGAGTGTTGGACGTGGTGGAACGAGTGTGGTGGTTTTGATATTCCATATCCTAGTTATGAATGGTACAAGAATCAAGATAACATGTTCACACAGATACAATTACAAAATACTGCTATAATGTCATTCATATATAATAAGAAGGACAAAGTAATTAAATGTAAAGATAACTTTGAAGTACTTGATACTCTAGGATTAAATGCACACCCTAAAGATGTGCAGAGAGATGAATATAATAAAAAGGATGTGAGTGTATATGTCTACCAACCTTAATCCACATATGGATTTTTTAAAAGATTATTTCACTTACGATTGGCCAAGTTCACGCACTGCGGGACTTGATAGGTATTACTGGACGGGATTTAGATTAATTGAAGAAATCAAAGAAGAAGAATCAGTTCTGGATGTTGGTTGTGGTCTCAATCCTCTTAAGCGTCACATTACCAATCTTCATGGAATCGATATTACAAACATAGGTTCTGACGAACAGGTTGCAATAGAAGACTACCACACAGATAAGAAGTTTGATGTTGCATTTGCATTGGGTAGTATTAATTTTGGTGATTGGGAACTAATTCAACAACAGACTAAGTCAATGTGTAATGCATTGAAACAGAAGTCTCGTATCTATTGGAGATGTAATCCCGCACACCGTGACCATGGTAATGATAAGGTACAGGATGTACCTTTTTGGCACTGGTCACTAGATGACCACCTCTTGTTATCAAAACAAAACGGATTCCAAATAACAGAATTTATGCAAGACTTGAATCGTTATTATGTCAAGTGGGAAAGAGAATGAAGATGTTTGTACACATCCCTAAAAATGGTGGGATGACAATAAGAAAGAATCATAAGATTCGTCAACAAGTGTTATTAGCAACACCTGACAATCATAAGAACAGAGCATATACTCAAGGTCTTGAGGAAAAGATGTCACAAACAAAAGACCACCAAGGATATGAACATGCACGTTGGAGAGACTGGAAACAAGATTTAAAAGACACACATAAAGCAGTTGCAATCGTTCGTAATCCGTGGGACAGAGTATGTTCTCGTTATATGTTCGCAAAGAAGGTAATGGAATACGAAGGAACTCAACCAGAAAAATATGCAGACACTTCATCATTTGAGGCATTCCTAGAGGAACGTCACATATGGGGTGGACAAGAATACTTATGGCATCGTGCGATACGTGGATGGTATCCCGCATATGACCATGTATCAGATGAAGAGGGGAAAAACCGTTGTGACATCCTACGGTTTGAAAACTATAACGAAGATGTCAAACTATATTTTGGATTGTTAGAGAATCCAGAAGCAAGAAATATTACTCGTGTACCTAATGACAAAGGTAAGACAGGATACGGTACTTCTTATAGGGATATATACACTAAAGATACTATTCAGATAATTGCTGACTGGTATAAGAAAGACATTGACTATTGGGGATTCGATTTCGATAGTGGTGCAACGAGGAATTATTGGAATGTTAAAACAACTATTTGACAAATACGATTGTGATAAGGGTACAGAGAAACACCATTATTATAAAGAATACGAACCCTACATGGAGTCTGTAAGAGAAGACCCCATCAATCTATTGGAGATTGGAACATTTAAAGCAGCGTCTACTCGTGCATTTCATGAATATTTTCCTAATGGAACAATCTATACGATTGATATATTTGCAAGGACAAACCCAAAAGACCTAGACATCCTACACAAAGATAGAGTTGAATGGTTAAAGTGGGATTCTACTGACGCAGCACTTGGAAAGAAAATACGAGAAACTTGGGGTGATGTAAAGTTTGATTTTATTATTGACGATGGCGCTCATTGGCCAGAAGCAAATAGATTAACTTTTGAGAACTGTGTTTCTTTTATGAAAGAAGATGGAACATACTTTGTCGAAGATGTCTGGCCTATGGATAAAATGAGTCGTAGTGAATTAGACAACCCATGGTTATTAAGACAGTCTGAAAGATATGATATGTTAAAACACATTAGGTTTATGAATCATTTAGATAGTTATAACACAACTCACTATGACCGCAGAAAAGAAACTAAATGCGGTGATACATATATAATTGCAATAAAAAACTAGGATAGCAAGTGCATGATAAAATTAGTTTTATTTGATTTAGACGGTGTTCTTGTAGACACCAAACAAATGCATTTTGATGCATTGAATCAAGCATTGGAAAAGAATGATTACCTTCCAATAACTCTAAATGAACATCTTTTAAGATTCGATGGATTGACAACTGACCAGAAGTTGGATATTTTAGAAATCCCTGATAAAGATAAAAGAAAAATTCATACTCGTAAACAGGCATATACGTATATGACTCTGAATACGATTAAACCAAACCATGATATTATAGAGTTATTCGAACAACTTAGAGGTGAAGGATATAAGATTGGTGTATGTTCCAATGCAATTGAAAAGACCGTAGAGAATTGTTTAGAACAACTCATGTTAACTCCATGGTGTGACATTGTATTAAGTAGTTGGGATGTTGAAAACAACAAACCTCATCCAGAAATTTATTGGAAAGCAATGTCCAAGATGGGAGTCTATCCTGATGAAACCGTGATAGTAGAAGATTCTCCGACAGGATTAACTTCTGCATATGGTTCTGGTGCAAATGTAATAAGAGTTGGTTCTCCCGCAGACACCAACGTTAAGTTACTTGATAGAATAAAAGAACCCCAAAATACAATACCTAAATGGGAAGATAAAGAACTCAATGTTCTTATTCCTATGGCGGGTGCGGGTAGTCGTTTTCAGAAGGCAGGATATACTTTTCCAAAACCATTGATTGATGTTAATGGTAAACCTATGATTCAACATGTAGTTGAAAATCTAGGTCTTGATGCAAACTATATCTTTATTGTACAGAAGGAACACAGAGAAAAGTATAACTTAGATTCTATGTTAAATCTAATTGCACCTGACTGTACTATTGTAGAAGTAGATGGTATCACTGAAGGTGCTGCATGTACAACACTACTTGCAAAACAGTATATTGATAATGACCAACAATTGTTTATTGCAAACTCAGACCAGTACGTAGAATGGAACTCTCTAGATTTCATGTATAAAATGCAATCAACCTCAGTAGATGGTGGTATTGTTACTTTCAAATCAACACACCCTAAGTGGAGTTATGCAAAGACAGATAATTCTGGAAGAGTTTATAGAGTTGCAGAGAAAAATCCAATCAGTGATAACGCAACCGTAGGATTTTATTACTGGAAAAAGGGTAGTGATTATTGCGAATACGCAGAGAAAATGATTGAAGATGATATTAGAGTTAACAACGAATTCTATGTTTGTCCTGTATTTAATGAAGCAATTAAAGATGGAAAACATATTGCAACATTCACCGCATCACAAATGTGGGGTCTGGGAACACCAGAAGACCTAGAAAGATATCTATTGAGTTGGTAAATGAAGACTGCATTATGTTTGTCTGGTAGATGGAATGAATACTGTCACCAGAAATGGATGGATAGAACACAAGAGATAATTCCTCACGACAAGATGTTCACGGGTACATGGAAGGGTCAAGACTATGATGCTGACTACTACTTTGATGACCCTGAGAATCTGTACCATCCAGTATTCGACACCGAACCCTATCCCGATGACGCAAGTACACTAAGGAGAGATATCTTTCCTCATTACTTGGAGAGACATAAAGAAGACCCTACCTATCACAACAGTCAGTTAAGACACGCATACGCAAGTGCTAACTGGCACAAACAACTTCTCATACACAATGAGATGATGAAGTCGATACCTAAAGAATATGATATGATTATTCGAACAAGGTTTGACGTAATCGTGTCTGACCAACTCCCTTGGAAAGATATGATTAAGGATTCATATGACAGGTTAATTCCGAAGGGATTCAACTGTATGAATTACTATGGTACACATGACTTCAATAAGATTAAAGGTATGGGAAAAGAGACTACCTACTACATCAATGATGCATTGATAATCCATCCCAGAGAATGTTGGGATACCGATTTAGTGGACTCACTATATAAAGATAAGAAGTTAAAAAGTGCAGAAGAGGGATGGTATCAAATACTATCTGAACCGTTTGGATTTTATCATGAAAGTTATCATGGTGGATGTTACCTATCAGAGAGATGGGAGTATGTAAGAGATGTTGATGAAAGCCTTCATAATTAGTATGATAAACAATCACGAGTCCACAGTTGCGACTCGACATGTTATTGAATCAATAAAGAAAACTGGAACAAAACTAGAACCTATCATTCTACCCGCTACCACACCAAAGACTATTGGTGAAGGGATAGACCAGTTGGATATGAATGGTGTTGCATGGACGTATCCTCTAGATGAACACCAAGACGGTCTTGATATGAAAACAGGACTACGTCTTACTCACTACAAAACTGCGAATCATAGTAATCGTGTTGCATGTCTAATATCTCATATGAGATGTTGGCAGAAGTCGATTGACCTTGATGAGACTATTGTTGTACTGGAACACGATGCATTATTTACAGATTCTCTTTTACCAGAGGACTTGACTTCTGAGTGGAAGGGTGGTATAATAGGCTTAAATAATCCAATAGGTGCGACACGTAGAGCGCACGTATTTGATGCACAAGTGAAAAAAATACATGGACTACAGGGTGTTCCTTCAGTAGATGATTGGGATGTACCCCAAGGTCTTGCGGGTAACTCTGCATATATGATATCACCTAAGGCAGCTAAGAAACTGATAAATAAGGTGAAAGAAATCGGAATGTGGCCAAACGATGCACTAATGTGTAAACAATTGTTTCCTTGGTTACAAGTCGTATATCCATATTACACCACAATACAGAAAGGGTTGAAGTCAACTACAACACAATAATGGAAATACCACCCGTATCATCAATACCCAAGGTAACAGACCGTTCGTATACTGTTGAACGAGTCAATAAAGTTGCAGGCGGAGATTATAAAGTTGAAAGTACAACTTATTATGTTACTACATATGATAATAAAGGGAGAATAACGACTACAACTAATACTAGTCAATTGAGTTTTTTAATATGAAAGCATTTGTAATTACAATAAAAGATAATCCATCGTCTGTTCAAGTTGCTGATAGGTGTATTGAATCGGGTAAACGTCATGGACTAACGATTGAAAAGTTTGATGCAATCACCCCCGCAGATAATCCTGTAGAACTATTACAGACAAGAGGTATTGACCCAATACAATTTGATGAGAAATATTCTCGTAATTTAAATTGTATTTCTGCATTCTTATCACACTACGCATTGTGGGAAGCTTGTTCTAAGGGTAACGAAGACTTTATTATCTTTGAACATGATGCAGTTATGGTTACACCTTTACCAATGTTGTTTCCTAACTATGTAATGAACATAGGTCATCCATCTTACGGTAAATGGAACAAACCAAACTTTCTGGGACTTAATCCTTTAACCACCAAAAGATATTTTCCTGGCGCTCATGCGTATTGGGTTACTCCCAAAGGTGGTAAACTATTAGTAGAGAATGCACCATTGTATGCAAAACCTACCGATGTATATTTAAATTTAGATACCTTCCCTTGGTTACAAGAATGTCATCCATTTGTTGCAGAAGCACGGGACACATTTACTACCATTCAAGTAGAAGAAGGATGTCTTGCAAAACACAATTGGAAAGAAGGATATGACATTATCGATGCTTAAAGTTTTTTTGACAGGATGTGATAATAACACAGAATGGCAATTACCATGGTTTTTAGAAAACTATAAAAAACACAATACTATACCTATTGTTCTTGCAGATTTTGGTATGTCTAAAGAGGCACGTGCAAAAGCAGAAGAAGACTTTGATTTAGTAATAACAGTTAAGAGTGAAGCACAGGGATGGTTTAAGAAACCTCGTGCGATTCTAGATGCAACTAAGTTAGATGGTGTAAAGAAAGTTTGTTGGTTGGATACTGATTGTGAAGTAACCGATGACATATCACCAATATTCAATCTATCAGAATATGGTAAGTTGGGTATGGTAAAAGACCGACCTTGGAGTACACGTAGAAGTGAACTTGGAAGTTGGTATAACTCTGGAGTTGTTCTGGTGGAAAACACTCCAAATATCCTGAAGAGTTGGGCAGACGAATGTATTCGAAACCCTGTTCAAGGAGACCAAGAGGTTCTTTATATAATGATGGGAGGGGATGAGATTACGAAGATGTCGTATATTAAACCTATACCTCATGTGTACAACACTTTACGGTTGGACTATATAGATAACATACAAGTAAAGAACCCTAAAATAATCCATCACACTGGAAAAAAAGGGAACGAAGTAATAAGGAGACAGATAAATGAATTATCTACTTGAAGCATTAGTAAGAAAATTAGACGGTGATATTGCCGTTGCAAAAGCAAATGTTGACGTGTACATGAAAAACGCTGCTGGTATAGGAGAACATCCTGATATCGTAGAATCTATTGAAACACAGATTAGTAAAATCGCAGAAGCCGAAGATAAGATGAATATAATTCATACTCATTTCGGATGGAATAAAGGAAAGAAGAATGTATGAATATAGAACAAAAGTTGTACGTGTTGTTGACGGTGATACCGTTGACGTTGACATCGATTTGGGTTTTGGTGTTTGGCTTCGAAAGTCAAGAATCAGACTTCTTGGCGTGGACACCCCAGAATCACGAACACGTGACCTCGTAGAAAAGAAATATGGATTAGCTGCAAAAGCATTTCTAAAGAAGAGTTTAGGTACTTCTCCTATTCTTAAAACAACAAAGGATGGTAAAGGTAAGTTCGGACGTATTCTTGGTGAATTCCTTGTTGATTTTGATGACGGTAGTCGTATTAATATTAATCAATATTTGGTTGACAATTACCACGCAGTGGAGTATAATGGACAGTCTAAAGATATTATTGCAGACCAACATTTGGCAAATAGAGAATTAGTACAACTGTAGAGTAAATTATGAGAGTTAATGTATTGGGTAACGGTGACAATGCGGGATTGTTCGAAAGGGGAACGCCTGGCAAACTGTTAGTTTGTAATATGCCACCATTTGAAATCCCACGCAAAGAAGTTCACGCAACCTGTATGGTGGACTTCAAGATGATGAAGGCACTACAAGAAGGTCATGTTAAGTTAGACATGTATGACTGGATTCTTGGAACTAGACCTAAAATCTGGATGGAGAATTCTGGTACTTTCTATATGAAATACTCTCACCTTATCAAGGGATTCTATTCACATATCCCTAAGTATGCGGGAGACCCAAAGTATGCCGCAACTAACTTTAACTGTGGTCACATGGCAGTTCACTATGCATGTGCAAAGATGAGAGCAACCGAAGTTCACATCTATGGATTCGATAGTATCTTTGATATGAATCTGGGTAGTTTCACTGACCTAATTTTAGAAAGTGACCGTTCTACAAACAATACAGTAAGACTTGCGGGAAACTGGAGACCTATATGGACAGAGATGTTCAAAGAATTTAAAGAGGTCAAGTTTCATTTATATCATAGTCACAAAAACATTAAAATCCCTGTATCAAAAAATGTAGAGATTCACACAAAATCCATGCATGATAATACTTGACATTTAATATCAATAGTGATATAATATCTTATTGATTGGAAAACGTCTCATGGTGAAACTGGATATCATCCGAGTCTTCTAAACTTGTGTTCAAGGTTCGAGTCCTTGTGGGACGGCCAATCAACGATTGCCTCCGTAGTTTAACGGATAAAACAGTCCGCTACGAACGGACAACTCGTGGTTCGATTCCATGCGGGGGCACCAGTTTAAGAGCTAAAAAGGTATAAATAATGCTACAGACTATGAAAATTAATCTAGAAGATGAAGAATCTTCGGATTATAGAATATTTAAAATGAATGATGGATATGATTTCGGAGATTTATCTGATTCAGACCTATCATTTTTTAGTAAGACTGAGTTAGACGAGGGTCAAAAAATGGCAGTAGTCAATAACAAAAGTCTTTTCATATACATAGAGGAGTAACTCAATGGATAAAGTAACAGAAATAATTAACAACCTTAGAGGAATATTGGTAGACCCAATAGTAGACCTATGGGAAGAGTACAAGGGCGAAGTCGGTCTTGTTATCGGAACATTAAGTTTAGTTGTAGGAATATTCCAAGGAGCATCATTACTGATTGTCTCTGGTTTGGTTCTAGTCGCAATGACTTGTGTCGATATTTATGATAAGTATGTTTAATTAATTGCTTAATTGATTACGAACAAAGAGGACTTTATGTCCTCTTTTTCTTTTCTCTCTCTTGTTTAATCCACTTCTTCGCTTTACTATTATCTACTGGACTACGTAAGAACTTCTGAATATCTCTATATGCACGTAGAGTTTCTGCCTTGTAGTCTTTACCGTCTGAGTTATCGACAATCAACATATCCTTCTTACCAAACATCTGTTGAAATGCACCGATGTTCTTTTGAACAGTCTTCCAGTATGAAGTTACTTCTTTCTCACCAATAGTACGGTCACGTTCGGAGTCTCGTTTGATTGCAGTTTCTAGGTCAGTGTTTACAAATATCATTGCAGTATCATAACCTAACGCTTCCATTGACTGTACTTGTTTCTTAACCTTTGGAAAATCTTTACCAGTACCATCAATAACTACACCAAGTCTACCCATAAGGTATCTTGCTTGTTTCTTACCTGTTAATGCCTTTGCACGTCCACGAATATCTTGACCTTGAACTGAGAAGATGTTTTCAGGAGACATTTCAAGTCCTGCTTTTTTCATTGCAGATTCATATGCGTCATCCGAATTAACTACCTTCAGACCGAGGGCGGGGAGACCCGTTTTCCCGACAATGAAGGACTTACCACTGCCTGGCCCGCCTGCTAGGAAAACTGCTTTAAAGATTGCGGGGTCATCCACACCCTCTGTCATAAACTTTTTAAACTTAATCATTAGTATACCTTAATTACTTTTTGCAAAATAGAAGTCATCTGTGTTGCAATATTTGTTTTAAAATTATCGTCTCCGTAGTTTTCGTGTACGGTATTACTACCCAAATAATGTAACACGTCATTTACATCCTTTGGTGTTCCCGTTAAACGAGTCGGGCGTTCTGGTATAGGATTTCCCCTACGTATTTCCATTCTTATATTATGGTCTTGAAAATCATCTATTAAATCAAAATCTTCGGTGCAATATGATGCAAAGTCATCTTTGATATCTTGTGCATTATATGTAGTACCTTCTGGAATACTAAATCCCGCAAGAAAGACTGCATCAAATTTGACATCTTCTGGTGGTACAACGTTGTAGTTATCCGCACCCATCTCATACATTCCATTAGAAGATATAATGTTTACACCAAAGTCTAGATGAAGGTCTTGATATAAACTTGTATGTCCGTCTGGATATGGAACATATATGTTAGGAGAACAATTAAAATGTTTATTAATAATAGGAGTCATATGTTGACTCGCATTACTTTGCATTGTCTCGTAGTTGGCATCCATTAGTTTTGGAAACCTACCGTTTCTAAAAGAAGGAACAAACAAGACGTTTTGATACTTCATTGATGTTAAAAAATTACTGTATGTTATGCCAGCAACGACATGTCTTTCTGTTCCAATAATTTTATCGGTCAAACTATCAGTTGTATATCCTTTTATAATACCACGAATCTTTGTCTTTAATGCAGTATCAGCTTCATCCGAAACAAATAATGTGTTTAGGTTTCCGTTCGCAGATATTACTACATTATTGGATGACTCGTAATGAGTAGACATTAGTATACCTTGTAATAATCGTTTATTTCTTCAATATTTAATGCAACTCTGTAATAATTCAGTTTTTGTTTTAAACTTAACATGTAAGGTTCAGAGTCTACAACACGTTTTTCTAGGTCAATAAGTTTCTTAGGAGTATTAACACAAGTATACATTCTATCTTTATAAAGTTCTATGTCTCTAGTACTACCATTAATATTAGTCTCTGATAATCTACGAATATCAATCAAGTCAACATTAGGTGAAATACAGTATGGTGCAAATTTCTTCTTGATATCATCAATCTGGTAAGTACCTTTCTTATCCGCTTCAACACCTAATAGAACAATACAATCAAATTTTACGTCAGTTTGAATTTTAAAATCGTGGTCAAGTCTGAAATATGAATCACACTCTATTTGATTTACTTCGTAATGGTCATATAAATCTTTCATGTAATTATCACCATTCTTTGGCATAGTTACATATATGTTACCTTCAGATTCATTTACTGCATGAACGATAGGAAGTAGATGGTCACCCGCACTATTGATTGGACGATAGTTTCTATCTCTTAGTCGTTCATAGTTAGAATCTTCGAATGAAGTTACTACAAGAATATTTGAATATCCACCAGACACAATCATTCCATCTATAATAGATGCATCTGTTATCAATGGTACAAAATCTTTTCTTGTGACATTCTTGTTATTAAAAACAGATATCTTTCCGAGAGATTCCATCAACTTAGTCTTTGTATCAAGGTTGATGAGATTGTTCGTATCTATCCCTTTAGGTTGTGTCTTGTATAATAACATTATGTCCCCTTATAAATCTTTTGAATGTGGTCTTCGAATTGTTCTATCTTTTCGAGACGATTTGGCCAGAGAATGTATTCTTTCTCTGGATTCTGTTTTAGATTGTTCAATAGGGGTTGAACCGCATTAAACAACGTGTCTAGTTTTTCTTGAGTTTCGGACACAGATGCAGTAGTAGAAGCAACTGACGCTTGTGCTTGTTGCACAACCTCTAGTTCATTCTCATCTACAAGGGTGAATCCGAAATCAAATAGTTCGTTTGAATTACTCATAGTTCTATTTATACCTTTAAATAATTGTAAAAAACACTTGACAAAGTGTGTTTTATCCTGTATAGTGTATTTATATAGTCTGGAGATATAGATGCAAACATTTCACGGTTCAATGAAATACGACATGCATGGTCGTAAACGTAAGACGAATGCATGGAAGAAGACCCCCAAACGCAAACCTGAGTTCAAACCTCTTGAAAACTACTCTATAGGTAATGGTGAAGACCATCGTAAGAAATACCCGTCCGCTAGTGACATGGGTTATGTCCCTCAAAAAGACAACTCTTATAAATTAGAAGAGTCCAAGAAGTTTACTGTCGCACCCGCATACAATAAAGGTGCATACCAAGTCATCCCCCGTGGTGACGTTAAACATATAGGAAAATAACTATGTTACCCAAAGATGAACGTGATGAATTCGAGATATTTGCTCGTGAGATGTATCAAGAAAACTGTCGTGAAAGAGACATTTATAACGAACCTCTACTTACCTTTGACGAGTACGTTGAAAAAAATAATCAATTTTTGCTTGACAACTTGCGTAAATAGTGTTATAATACTTGTATTGATAATGAGAACTATGAGAGGAAATTATGAAATTAGTTATTCAAACCCAATATAAAGAGAACTATGCCGCACATAATGAGGATTATGTCCACGGTGTCTCCGAATCCTATTGGAAGAACAAGGGTGGTAGCACCTACATTGTGGACTATGTGTCCATAGAACAAGCTCAATCTGAAGGATACTACGAAGAGTTGTATTCTAAAATTGAGTTCAGTAATGAGGCATGTGAAGAATATGTCATTAGTGCAGAAGTAATAGATGATATTGATTTCGATATCACCAACCACGTTGAGAAGTGGGAGACTCCTATTATGTTAAGGAATTTTTCTGGTACTAAGTTCCATGCGACTAGAACCACCATAAATGGTGAGTATGGTTACATGAAATCCGATATCGCAAAGACCGAAAGAACTTGGGTCTTGGGTGATGACGAGTCTGGTGAGTATCACCTACATCTAACCGATGGTAGAGTTATGACCAGTGACCAGTATAGGGAGGCGGCATAATGGCAGATAGACTTATGAATGGTGGGTGTATGGTCGAGAAATTCGAGATGCCTGAAGTAGATGGGTATCAACTCGTCTACAAATTTGATAATGGTTATGGTGCATCTGTAGTCAAACATGACTTCTCTTACGGTGGTAAGAAAGGTCTATATGAACTTGCAGTACTTGACAATGAAGGTGCATTGTGTTATAATACTGGTATAACTGAAGATGTTGTCGGTCACCTAACAATGGGTGAAGTCGATAAATTACTTGTGGAGATATCACATCTATGAACATATTCCATTTAGACCAAGACCCTACAATTGCCGCACAGATGATGTGTGACAAACACGTGGTCAAGATGGTTGTCGAATACGGACAGCTACTGTCTACTGCACATCGTGTACTAGATGGTGAATTGTATTTGGACAAGACCAAGAATGGTCGTAACATCAAACGATGGAGACTAAAACCAACTGCACAAGAAGAACTCTTGTACAAAGCATCTCATGTCAATCACCCATCTAATATTTGGGTACGTGATAATGACAAGAACTATCGATGGTTGTATAAACACTTCAAAGCGTTGTGTAAAGAGTACACCCATCGTTACGGTAAGATACATATGACCGATGACAAACTTAGTGGTCAGTTATGGTTTGCACCACGCAATATCAAACAGACAGTAACCACAACCAAATTCGCACAAGCAATGCCTGAGTATTGCAAACGTGAAGACCCTGTAGAAGCATATCGCTACTACTATATCAATGAAAAGAAAGACTTTGCGAAGTGGACTAACCGTGCAATGCCATGGTGGTATCAACAAGCAGTCGGTGGATTTTAAAATGGAGAAAGAAATGAAATACCAAGAAATCGTTGACACCTTACGGGAAGGTGTAGTGAACTTATCGTTTACGAAAGTAAAGGATGGAGAAGTTCGTAATATGAGAGCAACACTGGTATCCGAACAGATACCACAGGATAAAATGCCTAAGACAGATGCAAACGCAAATACTGAAAAGAACCAACTTGCGGTTCGTGTATTTGATTTGGATTTACAGGACTGGCGTTCATTCCGTGTAGATTCGCTCTTGACTTTTAACGCAGTATAAGTTATACTATATAAGATATGGTTAAGAAACTAACAGCAGCACAAAAAGCGAAGAAGACTAGGGAAGCGAATAAGAAACGTGCCTTAGAGGAACTCGGTTACGAACGTAAGAAAGTCAAACGCACACGCAAACCTATGACTGAAGAACAAAGGGAAGCAGCGATTGAACGTCTTGCAAAAGCACGTGCAGCTAGAGGTGCAGATGGTAGTAAGTCTGTCCACAAGGACATTCGAGATTTACCTGAAGACCATTTCTTGCATTGGAAGAAAGTCAAAGAGTGGTTGAAGTGTAATCAAGACCAACTAAAGGGAATGAGAAGTTATAAGAATTCTAAGAATGCGAAAGAACGTTCTGAATATATAGACTTAAACACTTACATAACCAACATGAAGAGATATCTGTCTCAAGGTGTTTGGTTAGATTTTCGTTATGGTGAACAACGTGAGGGACGTATCCAGAAGGTGTGTGTCGCAATGGCATACTATCCTGATGGTACTCCCAAACGTCAATACAATTGTTGGTATCCTGATATCGCACAAGTCTGGACTCGTGAACTTGAAGAAGAGTTCGCAAAGGATTCAGACTATGCTAATCAATTTAAATTGGAAAAACCTCCAGTTCCAGAAGTTATAAATAATGAGGAAGAGGATATAGAAGATGAAAGTTGATATGATTATGGGTGGAGTAGATTCCTCGGAAGAAGAATCTAACTTCATGAACAAGAAGAAATTTACACGTATGGTTGAAGACTGTGTGAGAACAAAGTCTATGTCATACATGGATACGGTTGTTTATCTGTGTGAACAGAACAACTTAGAGATTGAGGATGTCAAGAAATATATTTCGACATCTGTCAAAGAGAAGATTGAGTTTGAAGCAATGAAGCTTAACTTTCTCGAAAAGGGTGGTGACCTTTCCCTAAATAAAGGTTGACATTACTTGATTGTAGTGTTATAATACGAAACTATATTATGAATAAAGTGGATAAACTAAAATACGCAAATATACGGAGAATATAAATATGTCTTTTGCAAACTTAAAAACCAATCGTACCGATGTGTCCAAACTGGCATCTGCCGCACAGGAAATGTCTGGTACAAAACAAACTAACAAATACGAAGATACTCGTTTCTGGAAACCAACTGTTGATGACAGTGGTAACGGATATGCAGTTGTTCGTTTTCTTCCTGCCGCAGAAGGGTCAGAATTACCATGGGTAAGATACTTTGACCATTTCTTTAAAGGGCCAACAGGTCAATGGTACGTTGAGAAGTCTCTGACTACTCTAGGTAACAATGACCCAGTGAGTGAATATAACTCACGTCTTTGGAACACAGGTATCGATGAAGACAAAGAAACTGCACGTAGACAGAAGCGTAGACTTCACTATGTTGCAAACATCTTAGTTGTTAGTGACCCATCTAATCCTACTAACGAAGGTAAAGTATTCCTTTATGACTTCGGTAAGAAAATCTTTGATAAGGTTATGGATAAGATGCAACCTGAATTTCCTGGCGAAGAACCAATCAATCCATTTGACTTTTGGACTGGTGCGGATTTTCAACTGAAGATTCGTAATGTTGCGGGTTACAGAAACTATGATAAATCGGAGTTCAAAGTCGCTTCTGCATTGTTTGAAGGTGACGAAACTAAACTCGAAGCAACATACAATCAGTTACATGATTCAAGTGAGTTTGCTGATACTGGTTCATACAAATCTTATGACGAACTGAAAAGTCGTTTAGAGGTTGTACTGGGTCAATCAACTGGGTCGGGTTCAACGGTAAAGAATGATTCTTTAACACAGACTGCGGAAGTAGTTGCTGCTAAAGAAAAAGAACCACAAGTTCTTGCATCTGCACCAGAACCTAATATCACAGCATCGACTGACGAAGATGATACTTTATCATACTTCGCAAAGTTAGCTGCTGAAGACTAAACGTTTACTAGTAACGTTGGAAGGGGAGACTTCGGTCTCCCTTTTTTTTACAGGAAAAATAATGAAAAAAATAATATTAATATTAGCGTTGATGTCATTTAACGTTAATGCAAATGAAATCGAAGAAGTTGTTGTAGTAGGTGCAAAAATATACCAAGGTGTTGCAGACCCTACCTCAGACAACATATTAACAACAATCGAACCTACCAAACCATTCGTCCTTGGGGCATTTAATGGTCTTCAATTGTCTGGAACAGATACAAAACATACTGGTGTTTTTAAGAACGGTATCCCAGTAAATGACCCTAGTTCTGGATGGTATGACTTTGGTCAAGACCTATCAACTAATCAAAGGGTTACAATTATATCTGGTGCAAACAGTGTTAGATATGGTAGTGGTTCAATGGCAGGAGTTGTTCTATTAGAGGATGACTTTGGAAAAGGATTCTATACCACAGTATCGACAGATAAAACTAAGATGATGGTAGAGCATGAATTCTTTCAAATCGCAACTTATCGTGGAACATCTGGTTCAGTTAAGACAGACAACGATGAAGTCGATTGGTATGAAAACAAGACATTTAAATTAGGACATGATATCTACAATCTAGAAGTTGTAGACTACTCGTATGATTATGACGGTTGTTATAATGAATACTTTGTATTGACTGACGATTGTAATGTTGAAGGTCAGAAGATTAATGTTTCAATTGACCATGATAGATTTACTCTAGGTCATACTACAAATGAATCAATCTATAATACTGGAACTGTAATTGAGTCCGATAGAACTTATGGTGATATCCTTTTATATGATGACAATGGTCATGAACTAGGTGTCACTGCACAGAAAGAAACTTACGGTGAGAGAAAAAGATATACAAACGCTGCTTACTATATTTGGTCTAATGACAATGTAAGTCTTGGATATAGGTATGAAGAAGGTGAACGTATTGTAAGACTAGGATTAGAAAACAATGGATATAGATTCTCTATGGGTAATAGTTATCGACTACCTAATCTATACGAACAGTTTGGTGATTCTTGGGTATCAGCAAATCCTAACTTGTTACCAGAACAAGGACGTGGAACTGAATTAGGATACAAAGGATTATCTCTGTATTACTATAAGTTTGATGAAGGAATAGATTTTGATATGAATGCTTATTCTTATATCAACACTGGTGAATATAGGTCTAGAGGTATTAGATTAGAAAAGAACATTGGTAAGGTATTTGTATATGGTGAGATTACAGATTCAGATAAACTAAGAGTTCCAAACTATAGAACAAAGATTGCATATACAGACTATGGATTTACTATTGAGTATCTAGGAGAGTTTGATAAAGGTGTTGACTTTGATGGTAGACTAATTGACGATGTCAGTACATTTAATATCAGTTATAGTTTCACTAATGGTGCAATAGGTACTTACAAACTTGAGATAGAAGACGCATTAGATAACTCGTATGAGTATATTCCAGACTATGCGGCTGGTGGACGTATCTTTAGACTTAGTTGGAATCTTTTATGGTAAAGGGTCAAATCCTATAGAAGTCCCACATCCACAGGATGATACTTCTCTAGGGTTTGTTATCTTGAAATACTCGTTAAGACCTTGCTTAGTCCAATCTAAAGTAGATTCTTCTAAGTAAGGTAATGACATCTCATCAATAACTATAGTAAACTTACCATAGTCAAAAGCAATATCATCGTCTTTAGACTCATCCGCATACTCAATAACATATTCAAAACCAACACATCCCCCTGAAGTAACACCAAGACGTATCATCTTCATATGTCTGTCTTCAGTTCTCTGAATACATTTCTGTACAGCAGCGTCAGTCAATTCAATCACGGAAACATTGCCCGTTCGAATTTATTATTTTTCTGTTCCCAATCTTCTACTGCTTTTTTTATAGAGTCTTCTGCGAGGACTGAACAGTGGAGTTTGATTGGAGGTAAGTCAAGAGCATCTGCAATTTCTTTATCTTTAATCTGTTTTGCTTCGTCAATTGTTTTGCCTTTAAGTAAGTCAACGAACATTGAACTTGATGCAATCGCACTTCCGCATCCATAGGTTTTGAATTTGACATCTACTATCATCTCGTTTTCGTCTAGTTTCAATTGCAGTTTCATAACGTCTCCACATGCGGGAGCGCCTGCCATTCCTGTTGCAATGTCTGGGTCATTAGGGTCAAATCTACCAACACTAAATTGTTCTGGTGCATTTAATACACCCTCGAATCTGTCTATTACTTTTTGTGAGTATGCCATTATGCAACCCTGTCTAAGTCATCTGTAGCGGGTGAAGCGTCACCATATACTGCTTGACTACTTGAGTTGGTTGTGTTAGTTGTTGTTGATGGTGCAATCACTGTATTACCCGCAGATTGTTTTGCCTGTAATTCATCTAGTTTTGCTTGCAATTTCATTATACGTTCTTCCGTATACATTGCACCTTTACTACCACCCTTACCTTGTTCATTATACTTAACCATACGTTCTTGATTAAGTTTTAGGTGTCTCTTGTAACGTTCTTCTTCTGCCGCCATCATATCTTGTTCAGACTTAGGGGCTCTTTTTGTTTCTGTATAATTGAATCCGTCTTCGTCTGTACCTCGAACTTCATGGAAATCATCGTCTTGTGGTGGTGTAACAACTTGTTTTTCTACTTTAGGAACTACTTTACCTTCTTTAATTTCTTTTACTTCTGGTTCTTCGTCACCACCAAATCCAAAGAATCCTGCTATTGAACTACCAATAGCTTTAAACTTCTGTTTGACAAATCCAGTAATACCACTAAAGATACTTTTGATACCCTCTATCAAATCTGACGCTAGGGTTGAGAACATGTTACCGTCTTTACCATCAAACAGAGACATGACTGCTCTGAATGGGAACATCAATCCATCAAAAATCATATCTTGGAATGAAAACTCAGCAAGTTTTTCTTTGAAGGAGTCGAATCCAAATAGACCCGCAACAAAACCAATTACCATTTTACCAAGGTCAAGTAAACCACCAATAAAACCAGATGTAATTCCCGCAAAGAAACCACTAATAGCGGCACTAATTTTTGCAAAGATTCCACCCTCAGTATCAGTGAACGCTTTGAATGAACCAATAAACCCATCAATGATACTAATGATTGCAACTGTAATCGGCCCACCTAAGAACTTACCTATTCTTTTGAACACATTAAAGAATGGTTTAACGACTTCACCAAGTCGAGCAAAGATACTTCCCCCTTCAGATGCACCTTTTGTAATTGTTTTAAATGTCTCTCCCAGTTTAGAAAAATTCTTGAGTTGATTCCTTATGACATCTGAACTTAGAAAAAACGCTTTTATATTTCTACCGATAGATTTAAAAAAGTCACCTATCTTACCAAAGAACTCAAAGAACTTAGTTGAACCAGAACGAACACTAGCAATAACACTCTTAAACCTTTTTGCAATACTTTCTAGAGTTGTGGTAAATCTACCAAACACTTTAAAGGTATCACCTTTTAAGATTTGTCCTGTTCCAGCTTTACGGAAGATATCTCCTAGTGCATCAAATAACATTGTAATTGGTTTGATTACTCTGTTACTAAAGGCAGTTTTTATAAACTTTGGAGTTATTAATTTGAAAGAGTCTTTGATACCATCAAGAAAACCAACAACAAGTCCCGTAAGTGCCGCACCAATAGCACCAATTACTCCAAGGAAACCCATCCCCTTTGCATCACCTACCATCTGTCCAAATCTAGGTTGGTCGCCACCACTCTTTTCTTTCTTCTTTTCACGTTCCTTTTCAAGATTGTCGCCTGCCTGATTTGCCATAGATTTAAAGTATTGTGCAAAAGATTTATTCAGACTAGCAAGTTCGCTAATCTGTTTCTCGTCTCTTTTTTCACTTTTAATACCTTCAATCTGAACTGCTTCAGTGAGGTGTGATATGGTTAATTCTGCCATTGTCTTATCCGTTTTGGTTTTTCATTCGTTCTTCTTGTTCTTTAAGATATTCCTCTAGTAATACTAGGTAAATCTCCCTCTCCCATGGCATCATATGTTCTATGTCATACAATGAATAATTAAAGTGTTGCATTAACGCAAAGTTGGTCTTAAAATGATTGACCAAATTATCATGCGAGAGGCATATTAAAAAAAATCTTGAAGACCCTCCAGAGTCACTTTATTCTCGTGACCACATGTACATTTAAACTCTACTTCTTTTTTCATGACTGGTACAGTTTTTAGGTATTCACCAACCTTTGTAAACTGTATGTTTGTCATTGAATCTATAAATTCATTCAGTTCTTTTTTACTTACGTCTGATACAAGATGATGTTCGTCTTCTGTCATGATTGCAACCATACAGTCTTCTAACATCATGAATCCAAACTCCGCTTCAGAAACACCTTCACGGAAGTTCTTTACGAATCCATCATAAGTAGGATATCTTAGTTCAATAGAGATATCATCTGTAATCTCAACCACATTGTTTGCATCTGATTTTGTAACTTCAAGAGACGATAAGTCAATATCAACCTCTGTCCTTAACTCACATTCTTCAGCCTCACATTTAAAGTGTAAGGTTGATGTCTCACCAACCGACTTACTACGAATCTGAGTGAACATGTATTCAACATCGAACGTTGCAAGGTCACTTGTTTTAATATCTTCATTCACACATGCGACAACGGTATCGACCATTGCCCTCATTGCCTGTTTCTGGTCTTGCGACTCAAAAGCAGAGAGAAGAAGTTTCTCTTCTTTGACCAAATATGGTCTATATGTGACAACCTTTTCAGATGATGGGATTACCATCTCATACTTTAGATTATCATTTAACTTAGGTAGTGCCATTATATTCTCCAAATATTATAAAAATTTCCTAATCAGTTCACCCGCAAGTCCTTCGACAAAATCGTTTCCTACACGGTCACCCTTTTTTGACTTCCAATTCTTATATGACAGTTGTACCGTCACTTCAAGTAATTGTCCGTCATCACTCAACTCAATTGCATTCAATGTTGTTGGGTATGCTTTATCTAGGAGTAACGTATATGTGATATCGTCACCGAACACCGCATTTAAATCAAACTCACCTTGTGCGAGGTCTAACGGGCCTAGTCTTGGTAATCTTCCTCTAATTGCAGAAGGAATTTTACCAGAGTCAAATAGTTTCTTTTTCTTTATAGGGAAAGAAATACCCTTTTTAATATGTTGAATAATAACAGGATGTGTGTAATCGTTGTAATATCCAACTTCTTTTGTTTCTGCATTTACTGCTTGTTCTTGCCACAGTTCAAAGTATTCTCTGATACCCATATCATTCAAACAATGGAACGTGAGTGTTACGTCATCTACTGCATAACCATATGCAACTTTAGTAACATCAATACCCATTGGTCTTTCTGTAGAAAGAATTTGTCTGCCAGGCAATGACGCTGCTTTACATAACAAGTTTAAGTTACGTGCGTCACCTTTGATAGGTGGTAAGAAAATCTTATATAGACTTCCTAATGCGATTCCCCCGCCAGCACCTACAGATGATTTAAAATCGTCAATACGAATACTCATTAGTCTTTACCTATTGCCTGTCTTGAATCATAGAATACTTTCTGTGAGTTCGATTTACGGAACTGTGCAGTCGGTAAGAATGTTGCAATCTCCCACTCTGGAGCAGGAACTTCTGCAAACTTACTCTTGACATGTGAATTCAAGTAGTGTTTAAAACATGGTTTGTAGTATCGCAACTTTGCAATACCCTGTAATCTCTTGTAAGTAATATTAAACTTTGCATCGTCAGAGTTCTTACTGGACGCAACTTCCATCAATGCATCCAACATTTTTGCACGAAGGATAGGTGGAAGATAATGAAGGTTGATTCCATAGAATCCACCCTCTGCTGGCCCGACTACAATAATCAATGGGAATGCATCATAGTATGGAAGTTTATCTTTAGTCTTTGGGTCATAGAAAAACATCTGCATAGAACCAATAATACCACGATTCGCTCTTTGTTTTATCTGGTCTTCTTTCATCAATGCTTCACGATTGATAGACCGCATGTTAGATGCTTTCTTTCTGAACCATTCACGGGATTCTTTGGTACGGGGAGTAACTCCCGCACGGAATGCCTGTAATTCTAGTCTGTTGAATATATTACTCATAGTTCTATTTATACCAATTTAACTTATCTTTCTTATATCTTTCGAGGTTTTTGAAATATTTCTTTACGTCTTTTCTTGTTATATCGGGTAGTTTTTCTTCGTAAGTCTCTCTCAAGTCATATCCTAGTTGTTTGTACCAACCCATATGCCATCCAGATAGACTTTCTGGTCTTCCTAGTTTGATTATTCTGTCTGATTGATACTTAGTAGTCCATTCTAACATGTCAATTTGGTCGTAATTTCCACTTGGATGTACCCATACTTGTTGAAATGTTTTTTCTGCACGGTTTTTTAACTCTTCCTTTAGAGCAGCATCTTTTGGAAAATTATCTACCATTTGTCGTAAAGAGGGGTTTGGGTTTATTACTCTCTTTACTTCCCAGTGTTGATAATAGTAATTTTCTATAGCTTTATCTAAAAGAGTTTTATCTCTCCACGTGTATCCATATTTGGACGGGTCTTTTTCTATATCTGAAACTGCATCAACACCATCTGAGACATGTTGTGATATATACAATGGATGTATTGTGACTTGATTCCACCAATACTTATTCAACCATTCTCCAGATTTATCTAAAGTTTCAAATGTTTCGTGAGGTAATCCCGCAATCATTGTCAATGTTTGATTGTAATGATTACCAGTATGTCTATTCTTCTTAAAATACTCTGCGGATGCAAGTAATCCCTCTTGCATCTGTAATGGAGAAAAACCTTTGTTAATAGATTTACCAGATGCATGGTTAAATGTTTCAATACCCATAGACTGACTGGTGAATCCCATATCAATCATATTGTCCCAGTCTTGTTTTGCTCGTCTTATTAACAAGTCACCACGAATAAATCCATGGAACTGAGGTTGAAAGGGAAGTTTTCTTACAACGTCTGCAAACTTTGATATGTACTCAGAACTTGCATTAGCGGTCTCATCTGCAAGACAGTAATGTGTTACACCCCATTTCTCATAGTTCTCTCTTAGTTCTTCTTCAAAGTTTTCTGCATGTCTACTATGGTCACCCTTAACACCTAACGGGGAGTAGTCACAGAATGTACATTTGAATATACATCCTCTAGACAACTCCATGGTCAATACTTCATCCTTTTGTATAAAATCTCTTTCTTCGTATGATGTGTGTGGATTCTTATGAGGAAATGCGGGATAGTCATTAAAACAATCCATAATAACAAATTCCTTTCCTACCATGTCTATTTGATTGAAAGGATTAATTTTGACTTTTACTTTAGGGTGTTTTGCATTACCAGTAAAATAATCACACAGAGCGACAATTGCATGTTCTCCATTACCTATACAAAAGTAATCGACATTTTCATGTCGGATAACATTAACTAGTTTATTTGCACCTACTACGATTTTTACCCAAGGGTATCTTTCCTTAATATGTTTTATGAGTCTGTTTTGTTTTCTTACTATAGGTGGTGCTTCGTGAATTGAATATGTGAAGAACACACTGAACCCTATCCATTTGGTATTCTTAGTGATTCGAGTTTCACAAAATTCATGTAGTTCACTATCGTCCCATGCCTCAAGAAAGTCTACAACTTCAATGTCCCACTTCCCAGTATTTCTTAAATGGGTTGCAATTCTATGAGCGCCCGTTCCCCTAACTGGCATTTCTTCCCAATTACCAGAATCATAAACTGCATGTTCTGGAACAAATCCTTTACCTATCGGGTATGTAAAGGACGCACCAGTTATTATTAATCCATGGTGTTTCATCTTTTTCTTTTGGTGAAAGGTCTCAGTGGTTTTGTTGATTTAGGAATAAGAGACTTGAGTGGTTCATTCTTTTCAGTCCAGATAACAAATCTCCATCCACGGTCTTTTGCATATTCATTTGCCGCTTCCCACTTATTTATATTCTTTACGTAAGTCATACTTTCAGATATAAACTTTTTAGTTCTGCGACTACCTGTAGGAATTCTAGTCTCTTTATCTGGTTTAATCTCAACCAACCAAGTCTTACCATCTTCCATCACCATTTTTAAATCCATAAAATATCTATGATAACGCTTGTCAACTTCATATAAGTATGGTATAATAACCTCTTCAGAAGACCATTTTACTACTTTGGGGTTGTTATCACACCATTTGAATGCATGTTTCTCCCACAGAGAACGATATACCACAACAGTATGGTCTCCCTCGTACTTCTTTGTGTTTTTTACTCTGTATCTACCCGAATATGCCATAAAAACCTTATAAATAAAGATAACTGATTTATAACCTATTTATAGAGAAATTACAATGCCGACAGTCACAAACATTCAAGACGTACAGGTAGGAGATACTTTAACTTCTGCACAAATAGTTGAAGCAGCAACTGGTAGAAAGCCTGGCATCGAAGAAAACAAAAGTCGAAAAGACTTAGAGTATCCACTTAACAATCCTGACGAATATAAAGGTCGTTTAATCTTTAACGTAATGAAAGAACCTGAGACTGACCTTGGTAATATTTCAGAAGCAGCAACTTCTTTTGCAAAGTCTGTTGGGGCGGGTTTAAAGAATGCACTTAAAACTGAAAACCCTGAAGAAGTTGCAAAAGCAGTTAAATCTCACAAAGGTGAAGATAACGTTCCTATTATTAAACAAAGACCATTAATTAAACTTGATAGACAAGTATCGATGTATCTACCTGTTGGTCTACAGTACCGTGATAACGTTGCATATGAGAATATGGACTTAGGTGGTGCGGGTGCGGCTGCGGAAAGAGGATTACAATCTGGTTCTGGTGCTATTAAGAATTTGATTGAAGGTGGAATGAAAACTCTGAGTGCGGGTCTTAGTGGTGCGGCAAACAAAGATGTTGCAAAACTAGGTGTTGTTAAACTTGCATCTAAGTTACCTGACGAAGTATCGGGTGCATTCAAATCAGCAGCGGGGGTGACAACTAATCCAAACACTCGTGTATTATTTAAACAAGTTAATCTTCGTGAATTTGCATTTGCATTTAAGTTCATTGCAACTTCGTCAAAAGAAGCAGAAGAAGTAAAAGAGATTATTAAACTATTTAGAACAGAACTATATCCAGAGAATATTAATCTAGACGTGGGTGGAAGTCAAGTTTCTATTGGTTACAAGTTTCCCAACAAATTCCAGATTGATATTGAATATGATGGAGAAGAGATTGCAACAAGAATTAAACCGTGTTTCCTTAGAGATGTTAGTGTAACATATAATAACACATCAATGACTATGCACAATGACGGGAACTTTCAAGAAATCGAAATGTCATTATCATTCCAAGAAACAAGAACACTCAACAGAAAAGATGTAGAGGAAGGATTCTAATGACAACAAAATATTTTAAAAACTTTAATATTGTCGGATATAATTTTGGTAATGAGACCTCTTCAGTTCTCTTCGATGACCTCTCACAATATGTAGATATTATTGATGGACTGAAAGATAATGTTTCTTTCTATGAACAGTATACTGTAGTTGCGGGTGAAAGACCTGATACTCTTTCATACAAGTTATATGGAACTACTAATTATTACTGGACATTCTTTCTTATGAATGACCACTTACGTGAGTCTGGATGGCCAATCCCTACATATGAACTATTGGATACTGCAAAAACAAAATATCCATATAGAATTGTTACAACAAACTCAGATATATCAACATCATTTCCAGTTGGTCAGATTGTAACTGGAGTAAATAGTGGTACTGTCGGTACTATAATCAAACGAAACCTTGACATGGGTCAATTAGTAATTGATACTTCATTAACGCCTGGCGATTACTTTGGTAAATATCCTAACCTTGAAAACTTTGGCCCTACAGAGAACATACAATACACTGCTCAAGATGGTGCATTCTATACTGCAACACTTGTTAAAGAATCTGAACAATACAATGCAGTTCATCATTACGAAGATACTAATGGTGTATGGCAAGACTTGACATTATTTGATTTTGATACACCAAATCCTCTCTGGAAACCTGTCACTTATAGAGATAGAATTGAAGCAAGGAACGATGAATTAAAATTTATTAATGTTTTAAAACCCGATGTGGTAGACAACGTAGTTAGTGAATTCAATAACTTTCATAAAAGAGTAGGTTAATGTCCACATCTCAACAGTTCAAAATAACTGAGGCATCAATCTCGGCAGACCGTTTCGGTGGATTTGCATCAAATTCTTTTGATGTTCGTACATCTGTTGCGGAATTAAATATATTTGAAAGTTTAGATAAACCTTATTTGACGGGAACTGTTGTTATTCTTGATGACAAAGCATTGTTTGATTCAATGAATTTTCAAGGAACAGAACGATTTCGTATAAAACTTTCTTCTGCGGATGAAACTTTAGATACCGTATTCGAACGTACCTTTATGATGACTGGAATCGAGCGTTCGGTCAAGGGAAATGATAACGGAAAATCTAGTATGTATGTTATTACATTACTAGACGAACATGCATATCTGAGTAGTCTAACAAGAATTAGTAAATCGTTTAACGGACGTATTGACAAGATTATTATTAAACTTCTTGCAACTCAAATGAATATGGATGTGGACGTTTCTTATTTGTTTAGAGGTGACGGTAAAGAATCTCTACCTGTTCAATCTAATATGAAAGGTATTATTCCTAACCTGAGTCCTATACAAACAATTAAATGGTTGATACAAAGAGCGACCACAGTTACAGGGTCACCTTTCTTTGCTTATGCATCTATGCATGATGACAATCTTCGTCTAGGTAATTTAGATGCCATGTTATCACAAAAAGCGTTTAACTCAAAATTACCTTACACATATAACCCAGCAAATGTTTCTAGTGCAGATACCCAATCGGAAGTAGAAAAAACATTTACTATTAAAGCATTAAAAACATCTAAGATGGGAAACACATTGAAACTTATTCAAGAAGGTGCAGTTTCATCACAGATGTCAAATACTAATCTTAACACAGGACAAATATTTAGTCAACACTTTTCAATAAGAAATACCTTGAATAAATTAAATAATCATGGTATAATTGGAGAGTATCAGAATGTATTTGATACTGAGTTTAAGATGGACGAATCTCTTGTAGATACTTTTGAATCACAGAGGTTTCATACAATAACATCTAGTGGTACATATGGTAGATTTAAAAGTTACCATGATGAGTTTGATGCGACTAAGTTTGAAAAGAAACTTGAAAGTAAAGCATTACACAATACTCTATATAAAAACATGATGAATGTAGTTATTGAAGGTGCGGGATTTATTGTTTCGAAAGCAAGTGTTGGTGACATAGTAAATTTAAAAATTGTAAATGATAATACAGAACAAGATAGAAATGTCGGTGAAGATGACTTAATAGATAAAACTAAATCTGGTAATTGTATTATATACGATACTAGACATACTTTCTCTGGAACACAACACACGGTGTCTATGAACGTATGTAAACTGGAGAAACTTTCATAATGAAACCAATTCTTTCAGAGTATTATGGTGATAACACACGATGGTTTATTGCAACTGTTGTGGATTCTTCACCACCATATGGTTTTGAAGGACGAGTAAAAATTCGTGTACATGGATTACATACCTCGTCTACTAAACTAATACCTCAACATGACCTACCATGGGCGCAATGCGTTGTACCTACAACAGAAGGTGGAATATCTGGTATTGGAAGAATGCCACAGGTTCAACCTAATGCATTGGTCTTCGGTATGTTTATGGATGGTGTAAATTCACAAACACCTATTGTATTAGGTAGTCTACCGCATATTGAATTACCTACAAGAACTCAACTAGGTCAAGTGGGTGAAGATATTGGAGAAGATAACAAACCAGAAGGTCTGTGGCAAAGTGTTATTGCCGCAGTAAAACCAAAAGATGTTGATATACAAAATGACAATAGTGGTAATATTAATAATCTGGTAAGATTGTCACGAGAAAAAACTGCGGTCAAGTTCTTTTTAAATCTTGGATATACTGTTAAACAATCTATAGGTTTAGTTTCTGGTCTTGAGATGGCTTCTGGTTTAAGAACTGGTGTTAATGTTCAATCAAGTGGTCTTGGAAGGTATTCTAGAAAAAGGTATAATGATTTACAAAACTTTTCTAATGACTACAATCAATTTATGGTTCAACTTGCCTTCATTGCATACGAATTAAATGGGTCACAAACAAACGCAAATATAAAACTACTACAATCAGATAAGTTAGAAGGTTCTGATGGAGTGTGTAGGGTAGTGTGTAAGTATTATATTCAAGATGAGTCTCTTACAAAACAGTCAGAACTTGCCGCACGAAGAATGATGGATAGGATAGCATAATGGCATTAAACAAATCTTCACTCAACAGTACAATAAACTCTGAAATCAATAAACAGGTTGAAGGGAATGCTAATTATGCCTCTAGTGCTGTAAACACTATCGAAGATACATTTGCAAAGACCACAAGTAAAATTGGTAAGGTTGATGGAGAAGTCTTAGGTGGAGTTCAGTCTTTAGGTTCGTCTGCTCTTGACGGAAACGAAGTATTAAAAGATGGTATAGGAAAACTTACAGATAAGATTCCTAGTTTAGGAGGTACTGCAACTGCACAATCATCCATACCAAACCTTTTAGGTTTATCAGAAGCAGACCCTACTGCATCTGCAATGGAAGCAGTTGGTGGTGCATCACCCAAAGACCTTCAATCCGCAGTAGATAAAGTAACAACTATCTCTGGTGAATCGATGACTGATATATCTACATTTACTGCCAGTATTGCTTCCGCTGATGAACTAACAAGTATTACCGCTGCTCTTCCTTCTTTAGAAATTCCTAGTCTTGATGCAGTCGTAGGTGAGATTACCCCTGTTGCAAGTCTGAGTAGTCTTGGAGATGGTGTGAAGGATGCAGTATCAGATGCAACTAGTATTGGTGGTCTTAGTGCGTCACTCCCGTCACCAAAGAATACATTAAGTAATTTCGGTAGTGTTGGTGATTTAGTTTCAAGTGGATTGAACGATATTACAACCGCTGCTACAGGATTTGTAAATGATGCAACCAAGTTTGCAGATGACTTTGCATCATCGATAGACAAAGGTGTCAGTGGAGTTTTACAGAATCTTGCAGAAGGATTGACAGGACAAGCATCTTCTTTCCTCGCTAATATTGTGCCTGGCGGTATTAGTTCAACTGAAGCAGAGAGAAGAGAAATATTAAGACAGTTTTCAACGGGAGACCCAACAGAAAAAACTAAAGCAGTTAAAACACTGACATCAAAATCTAATAACGTGTCTCCTGAAATGAAAAGTATTATTGATAAAGTAGAAGCGACTACACCTAATACATTGTCAGATAAAGTTGCAAACGAAGCAAAAAAACAAGGTGTTCCTCAAGAAAAAATAGATGTAGCTATTGCAGAATTACAAACAATTGATAATAGTTTAGAACAACTTGATACAACTATTGGTGGTACAGTTGTTATTGACCAGAGTATGTTTGATGAAGACTTTTCTATTGGTCAAAATGAATCTAAGTGGTCTGGTCGTACATCTAAAGATGATGTGTTTACATACGTTGCATCTGTAGAGGAATTAGATGCAGATTTCGCTCGTGTAGAAAGACAAGTTACAGAAGTAATCGTCCACGCAACGGAAACATTCACCAATAAAGACATTGGTGCAATAGAGATAAATAACATTCATAACGAATTAGGACACGATGGTATTGGTTATCATTATGTAATTAGAAGAGATGGTAGACTTCAACGTGGTAGACCTGTTAATAAGGTTGGAGAACACGCAGTAGTAAATGGACATGATGTATATTCAATTGGTATTGTAATGGTTGGTGGTATAAATGTATCTGCGGGAGATGATAACCCTGAAACTTATAGGTCTTCACAATCATTTACTCGTGAACAATATACGACACTAGAAAAATTTATTAGGTCATTCTATCGTAAATATTCTGGTGGACAAGTATTTGGACATAATGATATTGATGTACAAGAAGAAGACCCATACTTTGATGTGACCGATTATATTGAATCAGTATTTAGAAAAACTAATATAACCACTGACCCATCTAGCAGTTCACCATTAAGTCCATCCGAGATTAACGTACAATGACAACTAAAAAAGATAATTACAGAGAACGAGTTAATAAACTAGGTGAGGGTACAGAACAGACTCTTGGTGTTTCTATTGATGGAATGCAAGACCCTACTGGTGAATATCCTAAAAGAGATTATAACTTCGGAACAGGTATCAATAAAGCTGCCCGTGGTATAAAGATTAATGACCTTTACCTTGGGGGTGGAGACGTTGGTGTATCTCTAGGGGTACAATCACAACGTCCTTCCGAATATCCTTTTAACCAAGTATCAGAATCTTTATCTGGTCATGTTGTAGAATATGATGACACGCCAGGCGGTGAACGAGTATTAATTAAACACCGTAAAGGTGCGGGTGTAGAGATGAGAGCAGATGGTTCTGTTCTTATTTCTGCGGTAAACAATAAAGTAGAAGTTACTGGTGGTGACCAAACTGTTATTGTTGAAGGACATGGTAACTTAGTCTACAATGGTAATCTTAATCTTAAAGTAACAGGTGATTACAACATAGATGTTGGTGGTAATTATAATGTCAATGTTGCGGGTAATTTAGTAGAGTCTATCGAACATAATTTAAAAACAACAGTCACAGGTAATACTAATCTAACAACAAAAGGTACAAGAAACCTAAAGACCGTTGGAACAAACACTCATATGATGTTATCAGATAATAATCAGTTTGTCAAGGGTAATCATAAACATCTTGTTGAAGGTAATATTGACCAAGCATCTGAAGGAAAGATATTTGTATCTGGTAAAGAATCCTATGCAGTATCATCTAAGAACACCAATATCACGGGTGCGAAGTTCGTATCAGTATTGGGACAGAAGGGTGCAATCGGTGGTAAGAAGGTTGACTTTACTGGTAATGTGTTCCAAGGTAATGAAGGTGCAATGGCAGAATCTTCTGGTGCAATCTTCCACGGTACATTCAAGGGTATTGCAGACGAAGCGATTCGTTCATACAATGCGAATGTAGCAGGATTTGCCGAAGTATCTGACCTAACACATGGACAGTCATATGCGGAAGCAGCAACTTCTGGAAGTGCGGTTGGTGATACTCATACAGCAGCAACCAAGGTACAGGCGGTTATTACAGGGGAAGACCCACTGACTCCATTAGTAGTAGTAGGACACGCAACCTCTGGTTCATATGCAATCAAGAATGTTGTGGTCGATGCAGATGATTCGTTAAAGAATAAAATCTTATTGACCGATGATTACGAGAATGTATTTGATAAGATACCAACTACCCAAGAGATTCGTTCTGCATTTAGAAACAAGTCTTCTCGTGATACTGTAGGTGGTATTCTTGTTTCAGAAGAAAGACTAAACCCAGACTACAAAGCTACAACTCCACCTTCAATTGGAAGAACTGCAAAGAAATCTCCATCATCTAGATTTGGATTTGAACCGATTGGTAATGCATTAGAGAATAGAGGTAAAAGGTTCACACCATGATAATATTAGTAGACCCAGTATATAATCCAGAATTTCAAAGTAGTATTAATTCTGCAACTAGACTAGCAAAAGGTGTGACCGTTGCCAAGTTCTTGGGTGCATATGGAGATAGAACACCGTTCAATCATGTTGAAAGTGCATCTGTAAGGAAACAAACTGCAAGAAATCTATATCTTCAAGCAGAAGCAATGAGTATTATTAACGGTAATACAGAAAACTTTAACAAAGTAAGACTAGTAGTATCAGAAGGTTTGTATGACCTGAAATCTATTGATGCGGGTGATGAAACCATGCAGAAGAAATCTGACGGTAGATTGGTGTATTATCAAGTAATCGATAGAGAAGGAAATGTTGACCTAGAGAAAACATTTGATGTTGCAGAGTATTGGAAAGATTATATTAATTTTAAGAACATCTACTTAGATTATGACACATACAATCCAGATAAAACACTTACTGGTCAGATTGGTCTAGAGTTTCCGACTGTTCCAAGTAGTTTTGATATAACTTTTACTAAGGATGTTAGTACTCATTTTAATAATGAGTTAATGAGTAAAAATGAATTAGTAGAAATTAAAGAGAAAGACTAAAAAAGGTTATAAATAGAAGTATGGCAATACGTAGAGCATTCGCACAGGAAGATACTAATCTCCAATCTGCTACAGTAACAACTAGTAGAGAGAGACAGTATTCTGACGTTGACCTTTCATTTAAGGTGAAACCTACCAGTGGAGAAATCTTCAAAAAACTGGATGGTGCCGCAGTGAAACAGTCAATCAAAACACTAGTTATGACAAATAGACTAGAGAAACCGTTTCGTCCTGATTTTGGTGGAGATGTAAGGGGACAATTGTTCGAATTAGCGGACAAAGGAAAGTCTTCTATTCTACGTAGAGGTATAATACAGAACATAGAAGTATATGAACCCAGAGCAGAAGTCCTTAATGTGATTGTAAAAATGCAACCTGATAGACACAGTCTGGACGTAACTATTAAATTTAAGGTAGTGAATACAACCGAAGAAGTAGAATTCACCACAACATTAGCAAGGTTAAGATAACATGGCAACAACAATAAAATCGACATCGTTAGATTTTGATGCAATCAAAAACAATCTAAAAACTTTTCTCGCAGAAAAAAATGAGTTTTCAGACTTTAATTTTGAAGCGTCTGGATTGTCAAACATCCTAGATGTTCTTGCATACAACACACACTACAATGGTTTAACTGCTAACTTTGCATTGAACGAATCTTTTCTTGGTACTGCACAATTACGTAGTTCATTGGTATCTCTTTCAGAAGGTATAGGATATATTCCAGATTCTAAAACATCTTCTCAAGCAATTATTAAGATGTCTGTAAATTTAAGTGGTGTTTCTGGTCGTACTGCAACCATTCAAATACCTAGTGGTTTTAAATTCAATTCAACCGTTGATACTACAGAATATGTGTTTCAAACTCTAGAAGATTTAACTGCAAGTGATAATGGTGAAGGTCTGTATATATTTAAAGATGCGTCTGGTAATGAAAACATTAAAGTATTCGAAGGAACAGAAAGAGTAAAAACTTTCCTTATAACAAGAAAAGAAGAAAATGCAGTTTATATTATTCCAGATGCAAATATGGATATTGATACTGCGGTGGTTCGTGTCTATGAAACGCCTGGCGCTTCTGCATTCGCAACATATACAAACTTACTAAAAGCAACAACAATTAACATTGCATCAACATTGTTTATTCTAAAAGAATCACCTAATGGATTCTTTGAACTAACTTTTGGTAATGGAACTACTTTAGGTAGAGCCCCAGATGCGGGTAATAAAGTTGTTGTGACATATCTTGCCTCAAGTGGTGCTGAATCAGATACCGCTAAAGTATTCGAACCACAATCAACAATATCAGTTGCGGGTGGTAACTACTCTGTGGTTGTTAGTACTGTTGCAAATGCAGTTGGTGGTGGTGAGAAAGAAAGTATTGAATCCATTCGTAAGACTGCACCTTTTCAGTATGCAACTCAGAACCGAATGGTAACTGCGGTTGATTACTCTACCCTAGTATTAAGAAACTTTTCCACATTAATCAAAGATATAAAATCATTTGGTGGTGAAGATGCACTTGACCCTAAGTTTGGGACAATCTTTATGTCAGTATTATTTAATGCAGATGTAGATTCAGTAACAGAAGACGTAACAAAACAATCTATTATAGACCTTTCGAATCAATTATCAGTAGCGTCCTTTAGTTTAGAGTTTATTGACCCAGTAAAAACTTTTATTGAGACAGAAGTATTCTTCCAATTTAATCCTAGCTTGACTACACTTTCTAGAAATACAATTCAAGATAATGTCAACACAACGATTAGTGATTACTTTACTGATAACACAGGTAAATTTGGACAATCATTTAGACGTTCAAATCTATTAACTTTGATAGATGACGTAAGTCCCTCAATCTTATCATCTCGTGCAACAGTTAGAATGCAGAGAAGGTTCTCACCTACATTAACTAAGATTCAAGACCATACATTAAGATATGCTGCTAATATTTCTGAAACCGATGATGTAAATTATATCATTACTTCAAATGCGTTTCAATATAAAAATAAGACATGTATCATTAGAAACAAACTAAACACTAATAAACTAGAAGTATTTAATCAGAATGACCGTATTGTTATAGTAGATAACGTTGGTTCATTTACTAAGGACACTATTAGTATAGTAGGATTACAAATAGATAATTTTGTTGGTTCAGAATCATTTATTAAAGTAAGTGCAGTCGCAGCTAATGAAAGTGCAATTACTCCATTCAGAGAAGATATTATTGAACATGATAAGAGTCAATCGTTTAGTCGTATCGTAGATGTTGACACTGGAGTCACTACGTAATGGCAATAAACCATCTACATGGCAAGAACGATACTCTGATTGATTTAAATAGGAGAGATATTACCTTTCCTAAAAATCAAATCCAAGAGGTTCTTCCTGAGTTCTTTAGAGGTACATATCCAAAACTCATAAGTCTTTTGGAGGAGTACTATCATTTTGAGACGGGGTCTGAGTCTCCTTCTCGTTTGATTAGTGAGTTGTTCCTTAACCGTGATATTACTCAGAATGATATAGAACTTTTGTCCTATATCGAAGATGAACTTTTATTGGGTCAATCTTTCTTTGAAGGATTTGCAGATAAAAGAGCTGCAGCAAAGTATTCAAATACATTATATCGTTCAAAAGGAACATTGTATTCAATACAACAATTCTTTAGAACATTCTTTTCCATTGACCCAGACGTAATCTATACTAAGAAAAATATATTTAAGGTTGGGGAAGAGGATTCTAAGATTGGTTTTAACTCTCAGAAGTTTATTACCGATAACAAATTATACCAGACTTTTGCACTACTTGTCAAGTCTGAAATTGCAGAAACAGAATGGAAAGAACCATATAAGTTGTTCGTCCATCCTGCTGGCATGTTTGTTGGTAGTGAAGTGCAAATTGTATCTGTGGGAACAGATGAAATTACCGCTCCATTAGTTCAACTTGAACCACCACCACCTATTACTATTGAAAATACAGGGTCGTTCAATGTGTTACCAACACTAGATTTAACTGCACTTGTTGATGACCTATATAGTGATTCAGATGGTATGTTAAGTAGAATTAATGCAGAACTTACTGATATCAGAGGGTTCAGACCAAATACTATACAGACTATTGAAAATCAGTATTCATCATTAAGAGAAGCACAAACTGCAACATCTCCAACATTTGATGATTCTGACCAGTTTGAAACAAATGGTATGGATTTATCAAATCATTTCCATTGGGAAACGATTGACCAAGAGAAACATATTTTTTATAGTGCAGATAGTGACCAATACCTAAAAAGTTTTACATTATAGTGTAAAAGACTTATAAATAGATTAAACAGACGGATTATCAAATGGCGAAACAAACACTAAACAGAGGAACTACAGCAAACGATGGTACAGGTGATACCTTACGTACTGCTGCTCAGAAAATAAATGAGAACTTTACAGAACTCTACACCTCTATTGGTGGAGATTCTGCTACTGCAAACGTAAAACTTGCAGCGGGGGGTGCAATCTTTGAAGGATTGGCAGTGAATGCCCACCAGACTATAGTTTCTCCAGTTGAACCAACACAAGATAATAACGTCTATATTCCAGATGACAGTGGAACATTAATATTAGACTCTTGTTCTCAGACATTATCTAACAAGACTATTCTTGTTCCGACAATGACAACACCTAAGATTCGAGATGCGAATGCAAGTCATACGTACAATGTAACCGTAGGTGATATAAGTGCAAATCGTAATATTGCGTTACCAGTCCTACAGAGTAATGATACATTTGTATTTGCAAATGCAACACAAACGTTACTCAACAAAACTATTGGTGGATTGACAGTTAACAATCCTAAGTTTGGTGGTATCTCAGGCGGGTCTTTACTAGTAGATAGTGCAGACAACGAATATTTAAAATTTGTAAAGACCGCAAGTGCAGTTAACTTTGTTACTATGTCAAACAGTGCCACAGGTAACAGTCCATCTATTGATGTAGACGGTGGTGACGCTAACATTAGTCTTGAACTTGCTGCAAAAGGTACTGGTGCGGTTGAAATTAAAAACAAACTTGTTCTTGAAAAAGGAACAGATGTTGCATCAACAACTGCTATTGATTTAAACGAACCATTAACAGTATTTAATTCTGGTTCACAAATCCTTCCAACTATCGGAGATGGAACAATTCAAGGGGAAGTAAAATACTTCAGTAACGTTGGTGCGGGTGAAGCAAGACTTACTGTAGGTAATACTTCAAATATCCATGGTGTAAGTAATAATGGCCATATCTCTTTCGGAGAAGGTGACGGATGTATACTAGTATGGAACTCAACTAAAAGCAAATGGTTTTTCGTGTCAAATAATGGCACAACAATAGGGTAATTGAAATGGCGATTATAACTCAAGATTTAAAGAAACAAGTATTAAAGGATATCAAATCAGATTTTGATTCCGCAAGTGAAAATTACTTTGCAGTAATAGGTCGCTCTGAAGATTGGAACGATTCTGACGTTGCACCAACTGTAATAAGTTCTGCAAGAGAAGAAAGAAACTTCCGTCTTGGAATACAATCTGCAAAAAACATTATTGATTTATCCTTTGTTGTTCCCAGATATAACTGGTCTTCTGGTGCAATTTATTCTGCATATGACGATGCGTCAGTAGGATATCCTGCTCAGTCATACTATGTTATGAATGACAATAACCAAGTATACATGTGTATTCAACAATCTAGAAATGCGGCAGGACAAGCACAGACATCAACTGTTCAACCTACAGGTAATACAACGGGTGTTGCATTTGATACCGCAGACGGTTACATTTGGAAATTCTTATACTCTATCAGTGCTTTAGACGCAAACAAATACATCTCTGCAAACTATTTACCAATTAAATTACAGGGTGCAACTGACTCAGATTCACCCGCTGCTGACGTTGAACAACTTGCAGTTCAGAATGCGGCAATTATAGGACAAATTACAGGTTATCAGGTTGATTCGGGTGGTAGTGGATATTCAAGCACACCAACAGTCAACGTAACAGGTAACGGAACAAAGGCAAAAGCAAACGCAACAATTTCTGGTGGACAAGTAGTTAAAGTAGAACTTATCGATAGTTCTGGTGCATACACATTAGGTTCAGGATATGACTATGCAGATGTTACTATAACGGGTGGTGGAGCTCCAACTAAACCAGCCGCAGTTAGAGCAGTTATTAGTACTCCAATAGGACTTGGGGGAGACCCAAGAGATGACCTTCGTGCTACCTCAATTATGTTTAACGCAAAACCATCTGGTGCAGAAGGAAATGACTTTATTATTGGTAATGACTTCCGTCAAGTTGGTTTAATTAGAAATTTAAAAGATAGTGCGGGTACAGTAGACTTCACTGCCTCTACAGGTATTGGTCTAAAGAAACTAGTATTATCAAGTGTAACTCAAGGGTTTACCGCAGATAACCAGATATTAGGTTCAACTTCTGGAATCAAAGCATTGATTGATAAAGTAGACTCTTCTAATATATGGTATCACCAAACCGAAGAGACTGGTTTCGGTAATTTTGGTTCAGGTGAGAACATATCAGAAACAAATGGTAATGGTGCGGGAGTTCTAAACGGTTCTTTCCATCCATATGTAAACCCAGAAATTGACACTTTCTCTGGAGAAGTACTCTACATAGATAACCGTGCAGCGGTTACTCGTAGTGCTGACCAGACTGAAGATATTAAAATCGTAATCCAAATTTAAGGTATAGACATGCCAAAGACATTTACATCTAACGTATTCCAATCAACCTATAAGGATGATTTTAAGGACAGTGATAATTATCATCGTGTCCTTTTTAACAGTGGTAGAGCGGTTCAAGCACGTGAACTTACTCAACTACAAACAATCATTCAAGAGGAAATCGGGAGATTTGGTCGGAACGTCTTTAAAGACGGTGCTGCCGTAAATCCAGGCGGCCCTCACGTCAATAGTGATTATGAATTTATTAAACTAGATACTTCAGTAAGAACTTTACCAGACGATACTTCTGTTTTAATAGGACTTGAGTTCACACATGCCGCAACAAGTACTGCTGCAAGAGTTCTAGAGGTCGTGACTGCTACAGGTTCAGACCCAGCAACACTATATGTTCAATACACAAACACCTCTGGTGGTGACGTTGGAACAAACCCAGTTCGTATGCAATCGGGTGTAGATATCACAAGTGGTAGTTTTACATTTACAACACAATCAACAAACACTATTGCAAACCCTGCTGTAGGACGTGGTTGTCAAGTATCAAATGCTGCGGGTGATTTCTTTACTCGTGGTCATTTTGTATTCGCTAAACCTCAATCACTTATTATATCAAAATATACAAGATATCCTACTAAAGTTATTGGTTTTAAAGTAACAGAAGATATTATTACTGTTGCGGATACTAATGAATTGTATGATAATCAGGGTGCAAATCCTAACCTATCTTCGCCTGGCGCTGATAGATACCGAATTAAACTTACTTTAACAACAAAAGATGACGTTGCCTCAGATGAAAACTTTGTCTTCTATTGTGATATTGTTGATGGTAATGTAGTTGACCAAGTAACTGGTGCAGATAATTACAATGCACCTAATACACTTGTTGCACAAAGAACAAAAGAAGAGAGTGGAGATTATATTGCAAAAGACTTCACTGTTGATTTCAGTGACTCAGCGACTAATCTAGTCGCATCTGTATCAGATGGTGTTGCATATGTAAACGGACATCGTGGTGCAACAGAAAAACCTACACCTATTACTATTCCAAAACCAAGAACTGATGTAACTTTAGAGAATGAAGTAACTGGTATTAGTTATGGTCAATTTGTCTTATGTAGTGAACTAAAGGGCGACATTGGTTCATTGTTTAAGACAGTTAATCTATCAACATCTACTACTAATCCTGCTGCAAGTATTACAGGTACAGCAAGAGTTCGTTTTGTAGAAAAGAGTGGTGTTAATTTTAAAGTCTATCTATTTGATATCAAGATGAATAGTGGACAGTCTTTCCGAAATATTAAAACACTTGGTACTAGTACAACTAATAGAGCAATCCCTGTTTTTGAATCTAGTAAAGCAGTGATTAAGGATGCAACTAAAGTAAACTTAGTATATCCTCTTCCTAATCCAAGACCAAGAGCAATTACAGACGTTGACTTTGAAGTTCAAAGAGTTTCTGCTACGATTTCTAATTCTTCAAGTTCATTCTCTATGCCTAACTTGACTGTGACTGGTGAAACCTATACCAATACAAGTGATTGGATTGTTATTAATGCATCTACTGGTGCTGTACAAACTGGTGCAACTTTTGGTACTTCTGGTACTACCTCTATGACTGTTAGTAATGTAGCATCTGCTAATGCTATCGTATATCATAAAATTAACAAAGCATCCCCAGTAGTTAGACCAAAGACATTAACCGATGCAACTGCAACCGCAACATTATCAACCGATTCTTTAACTGGTGCAAAATATCTAGATTTAGGTAAAACTGATGTCTATAGTGTACAATCAATTAGACTAACTAATTCTGGTGGTACAGATATCTCTCATCAATTTACTGTTGATGATGGTCAACGAGCAGGATTCTATGGTAATGGTCGATTAGTATTAAATGGTGGAGAGACTCAAAACGGAACAGTTTACTGTGCATTTAAACATTTTGTTCATGGTAATGGAGATTACTTCTCAGTTAACTCTTACGAAGGTAAGGTTGATTATGACAAGATACCCGCATTCAAAGTCGGGCCTAGAACATCCGTAAACTTACGTGACGTAATTGATTTCCGTTCTGCGGTAAACTCTAGTAATGTATTTACTACTTCATCACAAAATGAAATCCCTGCTAATGGTGATATCTTCCAAGGTGACGTAACATATTATGTCCCTCGTTCAGATAAAATCGTAGTTACCGAACAAGGTGAAGTTAAAAATATTTTAGGTGAAGCAGGATTTTCTTCTCAGATTCCCGCAACCCCATCAAATACTCTAGGTCTTTTTGAACTAGAACATAACGCATATGGTCTAAATGACTCTGACGTAGTTGTAACTCCTCTCAAAGCGAAAGGATTTACAATGAAAGATATCTCTGAACTAGAGAATAGAATTGATAAGTTAGAAGAAGTAACAACTTTAAGTATGTTAGAACTTGATACATCTTCACTCTTAGTTCTTGATTCTGCTGGAAACTCTAGAATGAAATCAGGTTTCTTCGTAGATAACTTTGCAAATAGAAGTTTCTCAGACGCAGAAAACTCAGAATATCGTGCTGCTATTGACCCAACTAAAGGTTTACTTTCATGTGCAACCTTTGAAGATAACGTTGGACTTGTATATGACAGTGCCGCATCATCAAACACTATTCTTAAAGGTGATACGATATTCCTTAATTATACACATGTTGAATCAATAAGTCAACCAGTAATTTCTGGAACAGAGAACGTTAACCCATTCGCAGTTATTACTGGAGAAGGAAATCTTACTCTATCTCCAGCTTCAGATGAATGGTTTCAAACAGCATACAAACCCGCAAATGTAATTAACAAAACTGCGGAAGAACAACTAGGTGACCTAAACGAAGGTAATCTTGCAGTAGGTACTGCACAACAACGTGGATTCGCTGGCGGTAGTGGTGCATGGATGTGGTCTGGAGCGCCTTTTATTCCATTAATAGGATTCGGTGAATTCGGTATTGGTGGTGGCGGTGGTGGTATCGGCAACCTCTTTGGAGGATGGAGAGGAGCGGGTCAGTGGAACTGGTCTGGTCTAAACACCCAAAGAAGTTCAAACGGTATAAACCGAACTGGTGTGTCTACAACAAACGATGGTACATTTACTAGTAGAACTTCAAGTTTTAGTCAAAATGTAGTTGTTGGTAATAGAACAGTTCGTAAGATTGTTGGTGATAAAACTGTATCATTAACATTCCTTCCTTTCATTCGTTCTCGTGAGGTATCTTTCCGTGCAGAAGGTTTAAGACCTAACACTAGATACTTCCCATTCTTTGATGGTACAGATGTTGCAACTTTCTGTAAAGAAAAAGCATTCCAAAGACATGCAAGCGGAACGTTCCTAAGTGGTAAAGAAAATAGATTAGCTACTACTCACCCAGAGGGTTCTTCGAATTTAATATCTAACTCGAATGGTGAAATTGAAGGTTCATTCTTTATTCCGTCAAGTGAAACAAATCGTTTCCGTGCGGGAACAAGAGAATTTAAACTACTTGATATTAGTAAGAATGATGATGACGCTGCTTTATCACATGCATCAAATAACTATGTTGCTCAAGGTACATTGGATACTAGACAAGAGACTATTACATCTACTCGTATTACTCAGAAGATAACTCGTAGATGGACAGAGACTACACGTGTCCGTAATCGTGACCCTCTTGCACAATCATTCACAGTAACAAAACCATCTGGAATGTTTGTAACTAAGGTTCAGACTTATTTTCAAAGCAAGGATACAAGTATTCCTGTTGAATTACAGATTCGTCCTATGGTAAATGGCGCTCCATCTTCTACAGAGATTATTGGTAATGCGTCTAAGTTCTTGAACCCAAGTGCGGTAAATCTTCCTGCTTCTCAAACACAAGCTGCGGTCTTAAATGCACCCACTACATTTGAGTTTGATGAACCAATCTTCTTGAATCCAGAAACGGATTATTGTATTGTTCTTCTTGCAGAATCAATTGATTATAATGCTTATGTCGCAGAGACTTATGCATTTGAACTTGGTTCTACAGAGAAACGTATTTCACGTCAACCATCTATGGGGTCATTATTTAAATCTCAGAATGGTAAGACATGGGAGCCAGACCAAACAAAAGACCTTGCATTTAAAATCTTCACTGCTGACTTTGATACTGCGGGTGGTTATGCAGTGTTTGAAAACGCTGCTCTTGAAAAAGAATCAATTTCAAGTAATCCATTCTTTACAACATCATCCGATGCGACAGTTACTATGTTATTCCCGAACCACGGTTATGATGTAAGTGATACTATCACAATTTCAGGTGCTGTTGGTGGTAATGGATTGTCTGCGGGTAATATAAACGGTAACAGAACTGTTACTCACGCAGATGGATTTGGTATTAAGTTTGAAGCGGGTAGTAATGCAAATGCGGGTGGTAGAGTTGGTGGAGATGCAGTTAAGGCAGATAGACAGGTTCTATTCGATACTGTTGTTCCAGAATTTACAACATTACAACCCGATGACACAAATATAACATATAATGTTAAATTTACTTCTGGTAAATCATTTGCTTCTATTGGTCAAACAAGATATCAAAAAGATATTACATACTCTTCTGAGATTCGTATTGGAGATGAAAACTATTTCACAACTCCAAGACTTATTGCTAAGACTGCAAACGAGTCTGTTGAACTAGGTTCAGGGGTTAAGTCTGCAACATTTAAAGTTAACATGACAACAGTCCGTGGAGATGTTTCTCCATTGGTTGATGCACAAAGAGTATCACTCAAAACTACAAACAATATTATTGATAATCAAGCAGCGGCTACTGCTGCGGGATTCAATGTTCCGTTGAACTATGTTGCAGAAACAACAGCGTTTGGTGGTTCATCACTTGCAAAACACATGACTACAGTCGGTGTTCTTGAAGAACCCGCTGTTGGTTTAAAACTAATAATTGGTTGTCTAAGACCAGTTGGTTCAGACTTTGATTTATATTGGAGAGTTGCACAAGATGGTGACAACATCTTTGATATAGATTGGACACTAGAATCACCAGAACAAACGATTGCTGCTGATGAAAGAAACTTCCGTGATTATCGTTTCCTAATTGGTGGAGACGGTGGAGATGTTGATGCATTCTCGCAATATCAATTTAAGATTGTAATGCGTACTAATAACTCTGCAAAAGTTCCTTTCTTCAAGGACTTACGTGCAATTGCAATGGCAACATAATGAAATCGTATGTTGCTATAGAAGGAAATTCATCTTTAGCAAGAGACCCAAATTCGGGGACAATTGTTAATATAAATAAAGATGAGATAAGTAAAGCTCGTTTATTAAAAACGAAAAGAAAAGAACAAGAAAGAGAGTTTGATGATTTAAAGAATGAAGTAAGTGAAGTTAAAGAACTCCTTAACAAACTAATAGAGAAACTGTAATGGCTACCGCAAAACCGACAATTACAACGATTAATGATACGTTCACTACGTTGGTTACTAATACCAACACTGTCTCATTAGACTTAGGTGCAACTGGTCGATTAAACACGAATCAGGACTCTAGTGCCGTTGCAGCTATTAATGAACTGGAACTAGGTATTCGTGGTACTTCGAATGACTTAGTTGCAACTGATTTATCACAAGCAGGAATTACTGCAAATAACGTTGTGTCTGCACTAGTAGAACACGATGTAGATATGCATGGTTCTGGAGGTGGTAATGCCGCTTCTGATTTAACAACAAATGCAAATGATATTGTATCTGGTGTTAATGAACTAGAAGTTGCTATTCGTGGAACTGATAATGGACTAGTCGCTAATATCCTATCAACCACTGCAACTAACTTAGTTACTGGTATTGGTGAACTTGACTCTGATATTGGTGCAAGACCACACACAAATCTTACAACTGGTGCAAAGAATCTTACTGCTGCTATCAACGAACTTGAAGCAGACATATTTAACGCAGAGGGTGGAACTAAAAGAACTCTTGCGTCCCTTGGTACAACCGATAAAACTGGTATCGTTGATGCAATCAATGAACTAGAAACTGCAATCCGTGGTACTACAGCAAATTACACTATTAGTACTACTAGTAACGATTTAGTAGGTGCGGTAAACGAACTTGATACATTGCAAGGTAATGTTTCAATGGGAACAAGTGCATCTACTGTTACAGGTGCAATTAAAGAACATGATGATGAGTTAGGTACAATTACTGCTCTTGCAATGGGTACAACTGCATCTACAGTATCTACTGCGATTGCAGAACTAGAAGTAGAGATTGATACACTTAATACAAAAGTCGAACCCGCCCAAGCATTAACAACTACTGCAACTACATTATCAGATGCAGTAAATGAACTTGATGCACTACAGGGTGACAGTGCAATGGGTACAACTGCAACTACCGTTACAGGTGCGATTGCAGAACTAGAAACAGAGATTGACACACTCAATACCTTTGTTGAACCTACACAATCATTGACTACTACTGCAACAACTGTTGCGGATGCAATCAACGAACACGATGCAGAGATTGGTGCTGCCTCTCTCAACACATCTGCTACCACATTACGTGGTGCAATCAATGAACTACATACAGAGGTTGGTGCTGCAATTGGGGCAACTCATAACACAACCACTGGTAATATTGGTTCATCATTAAACTTACTAGATAGTGCAGTTGGTAACCTTGATGGTTTAAATGCTACCGATGTTCCTGCTGCGGGTCATAATAACTTAGTATCCGCTATCAACGAAGTTGCTGCAAGAGTAACTGGACTTGATGCTTCTGGTGCTGAGGTTGATTCTAGAATCGGGTCGTTATCAAATCTACACGCTGCTTTCACAGGAACAGAAGATGACAGTATAGTGAATGCTATTAATGCATTAAGGGGTGATATTCCACTTATATTCGATGAGAATGGAACACAACTTAATTAATTGGAGAAAGTGCGAACATGACTGTTCCATTAAAGTTAAAAGACAGTGCTGCACCCACTGAGTTGCAAGTATTCTCTTCTGCGGAGGAGAACTACTTAGCATATCTAGCGGGTCAACATATGGCGGGGTATGCCAATGGTACGCCTGGCACTTTAAGCACTACCAACACAGGAAACCTTGTTGGAACATTAACTGATACATCATTTGATTCTGCTGTAGGAACTGGTGGTGGCGGGTCTCTATTAACAATTGGTACAACCACAACTTCCCTTTATCAAGCAGCGGGAAGTATTTCTGACGCAACAATAAGAAGTTCTAATAATTTCCGTCTTCCTGTAATGCAGAGAGACAGTGATGGTCAAAGAGTTATCCGTGAAATGGATGACTCAGATATGGATTCTTTAATAACCAGAATTAGAAGTCGTGTTTTTACATCTGACTATCCAAGTACATATAGACTAGGGTCTTCAACTCCGACAGGAAGTTGGGGTGCTGTTATATCAAATTTAGCGACAGATACTAGAACTGATGGAACTTCTATAGGTTATAATATTTACAGAAAAACTAATGATACTTCACCCACTAAGGTATTACCGTTTTCTATAAAACGTGCTAGTGGGTCTACAGGAACGTATCAAGGTCTTCAGTTGATGACCGATGACCAAGTTAGACAGACCTTTGCAGATTATCTTAGAAATAAAATTGCCTCAGAAGTATCATCTAATGGAATTGGTTCTTATAAAATATATCCTTCTGGTACAACACCAACGGGTCAAGGTTTGCCTGGCACATGGGCTGCAAAAGGAACTGCTACAGATACTAGACAGGTTGTTAGTGACGTAAACTATACAAGGGCAAGGTCATCAACCTATTCAAAACTTAGAACGTCAACATATAGTGCTGATTATTCAAGAAATCGTTCGTCTACTTTTTTAAGTCACAGTGACGCTACTAGGACAAGTAGTTACACAACAACTCGTACTACCGATAGAACAGACCACTATGCCGCATCTGGTTTTCTAGGTAACTATACTGGTGACTTTACTGGTAATACAGAAAGAGTCTATTCAAGAAATAGAAGTAGTGCTTTAAACTACCAAGGTAATTATACTCAAAACTTTACTGCTGCTTATTCTAGATTAAGCGTATTCACAGGAAACTATGCGGATGCCGAAGGTAATAATTTTATACGACAAAGTAATGTAGTTAATAATTATACTGGTAATTATGCTAATGCTTTTGCTGGAAACTATGGTAGAATAAACGTATACTCTGGTAATTATACTGGTGAATACACAAGAAATAGTACAAGAGATAGTCAATCAATTGATGATGCCAACTACGCCAGAGACTTTACAGGTAACTATGCCAGAAACTTTGATAGAAGTAGAGAATCTAACTATACTAGAAATAGTACTGATGCAGTCTTGACAAACTTCCAGAGAACATCTACCAGAGATTCTAACAGAGATTCAAATAGAACTATAACTGGTGACTTTACTGGTGACTTTACTGGTGACTACACAAGAAATTATACTGGTGATTTCCAAAGAACTTCTATTCAAACGACAAATTATACTGCCGTTTACCAAAGAGGTAGACATAAGCAAGGTAATGTTCAATACTATACTGGTGATTTCATAGGACAAAGATATTATACTAGACAAAGACAAAACTATGCATATGGTTGGACTGGTTATTATTATTCAAGGTCTAATTCTACTACGGATGATTACTGGAGAGTAATCTATGGTGGGCCGAGTCATGTTAATGGTGACCAATATGGTATTTCTGTTTTTGCTAAAATATATGCCTCCAGTGCGGATAATACAGGGTCAAGCCAGCAACTTGGGATGACTAATGCAGCTACTACTGGGTTAGATGACCCATCAAGTGTGTTACCTTTTAGTCAATATCTAACAATAACTTCATACAATTATACTACTGGAATACCTAGCTATGAAGATTTTGTTGGAGGTACATGGGCAAATTTCATTACTAAAATGAAACTAGTAACGGGTATGATAATTGGTAATTATGAATATGAGAAGGGTAGTTTTCAGGGTCGATATCATAGTAATTTATATAATGATTACCCCGATGCTGATTTTCCATATTGGGATTTTTACTCTGTAAGACGTAGGTCTGCGGCATACTTTACTGGTAACTTTGCAGCATCATTTATTGGTGAATATCAAAATACCTTTGCACGTGCATTCACAAGAAACAGTACTGCAAACTCAACGACTGAGTATGCGGGTGATTATGCGGGAGATTTTGCGGGAAATTTCTTGGGTGATTATGTTGGTGACTTTACTGGTGATTACACAAGATTTTTCAGTGGTCAATATTCTAGAAACTATGTTAGTACAAGAAGTTCTAATTTTAGTGGAGGAGACTCATATTCTCGAACCTTTACTGGTAATTTCATAGGAAACTTTACTAGAACATTTACTGCTAATTATATTGGTAATTATACTAGAAACTATGCGGGTCAATATACAGGTAATTATTTAAGAAACTTTCAAGGAAACTTTGCTCGAACCTTTACTGGTAACTATGCGGGTCAAACCATAGGTAGTGGTAATCAAAATATTGAGACTTATACTCTCTACGTAAGAACAGCATAAATAGGTTGATATGGGAACTACCACACTAAAACTTGAAGGTACAAATGGTGACCTCAAGGAAATAACAACCACAGAGGAGAATTACCTTGCGTATCAAGCAGGGTTGCATCTTTCTGCGTTGGATTCTAGTGCAGTAGGAACACTTACCGCATCCTCAACTAATAACGCTTTAATCGGAACATATACCGATACTACTTTTGACGATGCAGTTGGAACACACGGATTTGCTAGTGGTAATGTTCCAGTAATACAAACAACAACATCATTATATCAAAGAGAAGGTATCACTAACTTTGCGGGTGACTCCGATGCATTTAGATATCCTATTGAGTTTAATGATAATAGTGGAACAAGTGAGATTCATGAACTTGATTCCTCAGAAGTAGATACACTCACAGACCGTTTAACAAGTCGTATTGCAACATCTGAATATCCAGGCACATACCGATTAGGTTCGTCTTCGCCAGGCGGAACATACTCAACATATAAAGCTGGAGTATTCTCTGATAGATTACAAACAGGTTCTTCAGGAACAGTATATAACCTTTATGTGAAGTCTAGTATGTCTTCACCGACTGTAGTAAGACCTGTCTCAATTAAACGTGCATCTGGATTGACTGGTTCTTTCCAAGGTCTGAAAGAAATGACCGATGCAGAAATTAAATATAGTTTTGGGTCAAGAGTACAATCTAGAATATCAAGTGGTTCTAATGGAGTTGGAACATATCAATTAAGAAGTAATGTTCAAGGCGCTCCAACAGATACAGGAACTTGGGCGACTCGTGGTACTGCAACGGATACTCGTTTTAACCTAGTAAACACTGATTATAGTGCAAACTATCAAAGGGTTAGTACAACAGATTCTACTAGAAACCGTACCGCAGATTTCTCTAGAAGTGTTGATTACGTAGGTAATTACTCAAGGAATTTCACAGGTAATTTTCTAGGTGAATATACTGGAGACTTTACAGGTAACTTTGTTGGAGACTTTGTTGGGGATTATTCCAGAAGTTTTATTGGAGATTACGTAGGTAATTACTCCAGAGACTTTGAAGGTAACTATACTGGTGATTACTCTAGAAACTTCCTTGGTAATTATATCGGAAACTATGCTCGTGCATATTCTGCTGTATATTCAAGAACAAGAGTCACTACATTTACTGGTGATTTCACTGGTAACTATGTCGGAAACTATTCAAGAAACTATAGTGCTGCATATACTAGAAACAGTACTGCGGAATTCATAGGAGATTTCACTGGTAATTATACAGGTAATTATACAAGAAATTATTCTGCAAACTATCAGAGAACACGTGTTACTAATTTCCTTGGAGATTTTACTGGTGACTATACAGGAAACTACGCAAGAAACTTTGAAGCAGATTATACCAGAGATAGAGTCACAACATTTACAGGTAATTTTTTAGGAGATTACACAGGAAACTACGCTAGAAACTTTGAAGCAGATTATCAGAGAACACGTGTTACTAACTCAGCGGGAACATACACTGGTAACTTTGAAGGAAACTATACAGGTAACTATGCCAGAAACTTTAGTGCTGATTATCAAAGAACTCGTTCAACTGATTACACACAAGTTTTTACTGGTAACTTTGAAGGAAACTATACTGGTAACTATGCTCGTAACTACACTGGAAACTACGCTAGAAACTTTAGTGCTGATTATCAAAGAACACGTATTACTGATTACGTAGGAGATTATGCAGGCGACTATACAGGAAATTTCTTAGGTGATTATACAGGTAACTATGCACGTAATTATAGTGCGAACTATCAAAGAACTCGTGTTACTACATACACTGGAGATTTTGCGGGAGACTATGCGGGTGACTTCGTAGGTAACTATGCTAGAAACTTCCTTGGTAACTATGCTAGAAATTATCATGGTGACTTTGAGGGTAACTACACAGGAAACTATGCTCGTAATTATCTTGGTAACTATGCTCGTAACTACACAGGTAACTTCGTAGGTGACTATTCAAGAACTCGTGCTACTGCATACGCAAGAACACGTGCTACTGCATATTCAAGAACTCGTGCTACTAACTATGCGGGTGGTGGTAAAGGTGGTAACGCTTATAACTACACTGGTAACTTTGTAGGTAACTACACTGGTAACTTCGCTGGTAACTACACAGGTAACTTTGTAGGTAACTACGGAAGAACTCGTGCTACTAACTATGCAAGAGCGTTTACTGCAAACTATGCCAGAAACTTTAGTGCCGCATATACCAGAGACCGTAATACAAACTATGCTAGAAACTTTACTGCAAACTATGCTAGAAACTATACAAGAACATCTACCAGAGATTCTAATAGAACTCGTATTACTGATTACGTAGGTAATTTCTTAGGTGACTATACTGGTAACTATGCTAGAAACTTTAGTGCTGATTATCAAAGAACATCTACCAGAGATTCTAATAGAACTCGTATCACTACATACACGGGTGACTTCTTAGGTAATTACACTGGTAACTATGCAAGAAATTATAGTGCAGACTACGCTAGAAACTTTAGTGCAGACTATGCTAGAACACGTGTAACAGATTACACAGGTAACTTTGTCGGTGATTTCTTAGGAGATTACACTGGTAACTATGCAAGAAACTATCAGGCAGACTATGCTAGAACTCGTGTAACAGATTACGTTGGTGATTATGTTGGTGACTTCTTAGGTAATTACGTTGGTAACTATGCAAGAAACTATAGTGCTGATTACCAGAGAACTCGTGTAACTGATTATGCGGGGAACTTTGTAGGTAATTACACTGGTAACTATGCTAGAAACTATCAAGCAGACTATACTAGAAATAGTACAGATACTTTTGTAGGTGATTTCTTAGGAGATTACACTGGTAACTATGCTAGAGAATTTACTGCGGATTATTTAAGAAATAGTACTGCAACATTCTTGGGTGATTTTACGGGTGATTATACAGGAGACTATGCAAGAGCATTTAGTGCAGACTATACAAGAAATAGTGTTGCTGATTTTGCGGGTAATTTCTTAGGTGAATATACAGGAAACTATAATAGAAGTTTTACTGCTGATTACCAAAGAACTAGGGTGTCTACTTATAGTGCCGCCTATAGTAGAACAAGAACATCTCTATATAGTGCAAACTATCAGAGAACAAGAAGTTCTGCATACACAAGGAATTCTACAGTAGATTCTACAAGAAACTCAACTGCGGTATTTACTAGAACTTGTGTTGTTGTACGTTCAAGTGCATACAGTAGAACTAGAACAAGTGTGACAACATTTACTGGTGATTATACTGGTAACTTTGTTGCAGAATTTACAGGTGACTATGTGGGTAACTATGTCGGAACAACTATTGACTCAGGAAGTTCAGTAATTAAGACATACACTCTTTATCAGAGAACCGCATAATAAACTTATATATAAACGTGAAGTGTTAGGAGATTAAACATGGCAAGAGTATGGTTAGATAATGCATTCTGGGAAACCCCCAAAAAACAAATGTTGAATGCAATCAGCGAAGAAAGTGTTGATAATAAAGAGATTCGTCAAGTTCATAAACTGAACAGACACAATAATAATGGAACTGAGAACGCTCTATTCTTAGAGGCAGTCGCTTACATTACAGAAGAAAAGATTGATGCTGCAAGTAAGAAACGTCTTGAAAAGAAACAAGCAGAAGCAGAACTTGAGAAACAAAAACAATTAGAACATGAACGTGCAAAGAAGTTAGAAAAACTTTTTGAATATAAACTAGAGACTTTTGAGATTGCTGAAATCAAAGATTCTAAAAACAGACTATTAAAATCAAAGTTAAGACGTTCTAGGTCTATCCCAGAAGTAAACTTATATGCTATGATGATTGTGAAGGAATCTATAGAGAATGAAATCGACTCAAAGTAAAGGATTTGTAATTGTAGCGTCTAAGAATCACAACTTCTATATTTACGCTTGCAATTTAATGGAATCAATCAAAGACTTCTATCCAGAAGCACTCATTACTCTGGTTACCGAAGAAAGATTCTTGGATGACCGTGCAGATGAAGCTGACCAAATAATCTTTTGTACCGACCACTATCGTGCAAAACTATGGGGTATGGCACAAACTCCGTATGATATTACCATGTATGTTGATGCAGACATGGACTGTGAACACGAAGATATAATAACTGTATGGGATGAGATGCAAGATTATGATATGGTCTTCCATGAACTTACCAAAGAACGTGAAAAGTTTTATGCAATTCGTGAATTTAAATATGAAGATAAAAGGGAGAAGTTCCGTCTATGCGGAGGAGTTTGTCTCTATAGAAGTGAGAATCCATTAGTCCGTGAATTTATGGATGATTGGTTTGAAATGTATAATCTCCAACACACTAATGAGTGGCAACCAAAAGGGTTTGACCACGACCAATTTCAAAAGGATTTAAAACACTTTGACCAAACAACTCTCTGGTACATGACAGAGAAGATGGAAAAATATAAAGATTTAAAAATAGGAATCTTCTCAGATGATATTAGATGGAATTATTTCACTCAATATGCATATGAAGGATTGAAATCAATAGAAGGAAAACCACCTATATTAAGACATTACTCAGGGTCTTTGAAGAAGGATAAACTTATAGTATGATAGACATTCCGATTAATAATAAAGATGTGAAACAAGCATTAGATAATTTCTTATGGTATTATAACAATAGAGAAGTATTATCTAAAGAGGTTCATCTCCATGGTGAAGCAAAGGACAGAAGTCACTGGGTTGGTACAAAACACAGAGATGAAATCATTGCTCAAGACACAAACCATGAAGGATTTCCAGATGCAGTTCATGGATACTCTTTAAAATCGGATAGAATTCAGTTTGTTGAAAGAAATAATCCAAATAATGCATCTTATATATCAAAATTTGGTGAACTCAATACTGAACTTTGTACAATATTATCCACACGTAATAACGCATTAGCACAACTTTATCCCCCAAATGGACATATTTCGTGGCATAATAATGCAAATGCATCTGCATATAATATTATTTTCTCTTGGTCAGAGACGGGAGAAGGATGTTTTAAATATGTTGATGGTCATACAGGTGACGAAGTTGTCATGCAAGATGTAAAAGGATGGCAGTGTAAAGCAGGATATTTTGGTGCATATGGTGAACCTTGGTATAAAAGGGTGTATCATGCAGCCGAGACTGACTGTTGGCGATTGACCGTATCTTACATATTTGACCGAACTGATATGTCTATGGGTCTACAAGACGATATAATAGAAGAAATAATGTCTGATTTTTGATGTAGTTAGGTTTCGTTTCCTTATAAATAAAGACAAGAAGAAAGTTTATTGTTTTTATATGGGTACTCTAAATGTTGACACCAAACTACGAAGATATTACAATTACACAAGGTGCAGATGTAGCGATAGAAATACATCTCATCAATGACAGCGACAGTGCATATGACCTTACCAATAGGTCTGTAGCATCTAAAATGAAAAGAAATTATACCGATTCTGCGGGTGACCCAGATACGGTAACATTTAATGCGTCTATAATTTCCCCAGCAACTTCGGGGATTGTAAATCTCTCACTAACTAATACTCAAACAGATGCGTTGAAGACTCGTGGACGTTATGTCTATGATGTAGAAATATCTTATGTCGATAGTGATTCCAACACAATAATCCAAAGAGTCCTCGAAGGTCAAGCAGAAGTAAGTCCTTCGGTCACTAAATAAGGAAAAAATTAATGACTGATAAGATATACATCAAAAAGATAGTCGTTGGGACTCCAATTAAGCGAGTAACATCTGGTGCGTTTTCTATTGAAAATTTATCAGGGGTAGACGTAAGTGCGACAGAATCCGATGGTTCAATCCTTGCATGGAAATCAAGTGCAAGTAAATTCGTCACAACAAATTTAAAAGGTTCTACTAATATATCCGCTAACTACGATAGTGGTCTGGAACAATATACTTTTAGTTTTACTGGAGACACAATTACGGGTAGTCTTATACCCGACTCCAATGAGGCATACGACCTTGGTAGTGCAACTAAAAAATGGAAAGATTTACATCTAAGTGGAAATACTATTCAACTTGGAACTATATCACTAAGAGATAGTAATGGTTCTTTCGTTGTTGTTGACAGTGGTGGTAGTAAAGAAACTCTTGGGGTTTCTCTTTCTTCAAATAACACTGGTGTTTTAAACTTTGATAGTGGTTTAGGTCAGTTTACATTTAACGATTCTGACCTTGCAAGAACAAACATCAATGAGACATTCCATAGTGGTATAACTGTACTTAATGGTGCAACTATTGACAGTGCAACCATTACTAATCTTGCAAACACAAATTTAACTGGAAGTCAAGCGACTTTCGATAGTGCAAACATTGGTACTCTACGAGTAACTGGTAATACTGTCCTTGATGGTAATCTGACCATTACTGGTACAGAGACTACCGTAAACACCGAAACAATTAACCTTGCAGACAATACGATTGTCCTAAACTCTAATGCAACTGGTACACCTAGTGAAGATGCGGGTATTGAGATTGAACGTGGTTCTTCTGCAAACAAATCATTCTTATGGGATGAAGGTAGTGAGTACTGGACACTAGGTTCAGAGACTCTTCAAACTACAGGTAAAATTTTATACGGTAACGTCTACAGTTCAGAAGGTGACTTACCAAATGCGGGAACATATCATGGTATGTTCGCACACGTACATGGAACAGGTAAAGGTTACTTTGCACATGGTGGTGCATGGCACAAACTATTAGACGAAACATCGTCAACAACTGCAAACTTGACCGAAGGGTCAAACCTCTATTATACTACTGCACGTTCCGATAGTGACTTTGATATTCGACTCGCAACTAAAAATACTGCGAATCTTTCTGAAGGGTCAAACCTCTATTATACAACTACTCGTGCAGATTCAGACTTTGATGTCAGACTTGCTACCAAAACAACAAGTAACGTAGCAGAAGGCACAAATCTCTATTACACGTCTACAAGAGTTGATTCAGATATACTGAATTCATCTATTGACGCACAAAGAGCTGCTCCAGTATACCACAAAATTGTAGTTACTGTAGAAAGTGGTTATTACTTAATAGACGGAACTTCACAAGCAAATATGGTGTTGTCACCTAATGTTGTGTACAGATTCGACCAATCACATAGTAGTAATAGTTCACACCCATTAGTATTCTCTACTACATCCGATGGAACACATGGTGGTGGTTCAGAATTATCTTCAAACTTTAAAGTATATAATAAAGTAGGTAATGCTGGCTCTACAGGTGCATATGTTGATTTAGCAGTAGAACAAGATGCGGGTAAACTTTATTACTACTGTCAGAGTCATGGTGGAATGGGTGGTGTTGCAAATACAAGTCCTCTTTCATCTATCAGTGTTACAGACGCTGGCGGGGATGGTTCACTTTCATATAATAGTTCAACTGGTGTAATAACTTACACAGGGCCAAGTGCAACCGAAGTCAGAGCGCATTTAACAGCAAACAAAGGTTTGTCTGTATCCAACGGTGAGTTTAATATAGATTCCGCTAACGTTAGAGGCATGTTCTCTGCGGGTGGTGACCTATCTTATAATAGTGGAACAGGTCAGTTCTCATTTGACGTAGAACAAGTCTATACCAAAACAAACTTTGATTCCGATTTAGGTGCTGCATTAGATGGTGGAGCGGGTATTACATATGACTCCGCACAAGACACTATCTCTATTACAGCAACTGGAGTAACTGCGGGAACATACGGTAACGCATCTCAGATTCCAGTATTTTCAGTTAATGCACAAGGTCAATTAGACAGTGCGGGTACAGTTGCAGTTGCGGGTGTATCTACATTCTCATTCGATTCCGCAAATGGTAATATTACAATTGGAACTGCGGATGGAGGAAGTTTCCTCACAACTATTACTCTTGACCCATATACTACTACAAATCTAACAGAAGGTACAAGAAAATATTATACTACTGCAAGAGCGGATAGTGATTTTGATATTAGACTTGCAACCAAAACTACTCAGAATGTAGCAGAACATAGTTCTAATCTTTATTACACAACTGCAAGATGGGACGCACGTCTTGCTCAAAAAGATTTAGATAATATTGCAGAAGGTTCAACAAATTTATATTATACCTCTGCTCGTGCAGATAGTGACGCAAAGAACTCAGTATCAGTAACAGATGCGGGAGGCGATGGTTCACTATCCTACAACTCAACAAATGGTGTCTTTACATATACAGGGCCGAGTTCAAGTGACGTTCGAGCTCACTTTAGTGCTGCGGGTGATTTAACTTATGACTCTTCTACTGGTAGATTCTCTATTGATGTGGAGAATGTTTATACAAAGTCTAACTTTGATTCAGACCTTGGTGATGCACTAGTTGGTGGAACAGGAATCACATATGATTCTTCTTCCGATACAATCAATCTTACAAACACTGGTGTTACTGCTGCAACATACGGTTCTTCAACTTCAGTTCCCCAGATTGCAATCAATGCTCAAGGTCAAGTTACCTCTGCAAGTAATGTAACTATTGCGGGTGTTACTGGTGTAGATTTTGATAGTTCAAACGCAACTATTACAATACAAACAACTGGTGGAAACTTTACGGATGTCATATCACTCGACCCATTCACTACTGCAAACTTATCAGAAAATACTAACCTCTACTATACCGATGCAAGAGCAAGAGCATCCAACTCTGTCACAGATGCGGGTGGAGACGGTTCACTGGCATATAACAGTACTACAGGTGTTATCACTTATACTGGGCCTAGTGCTGCTGAAGTAAGAGCGCATTTAACCGCAAACAAAGGACTCTCCGTTTCTAATGGTGAGTTTAACATAGATTCTGCAAATGTCAAGGGAATGTTTAGTGCATCTGACGCTGGCGGAGATGGAAGTTTTGCATACAGTAATGGTGTCTTTACATATACAGGGCCGAGTGCGACAGAAGTAAGAGCGCACTTAACCGCAAATAAAGGACTTTCTGTATCCAACGGTGTATTTGACATTGACTCTGCTAATGTAAAAGCAATGTTCAGTGGTTCAAGTGGTGTAAACTACTCTAATGGTGCAATCACTGCCGACACAAATGAAATCAGAGGATTCTTTACTGCAAATAAAGGTCTTTCAGTTTCAAGTGGTGAGTTTAATATTGACTCTGCCAATGTTCGTGGAATGTTCTCAGGTTCAACAGGAGTAACCTATAATTCAGGTACAGGTGCAATTGCAATCGGACAGGCAGTTTCAACATCCGATGATGTAACCTTCCAAGACGTAACAGTCAGTGGTAACCTAACAATTACAGGTGACACAGTTCAGACTGGTAGTGTTGTATCCGACAATAACTTTACAGGTCTAACCAACTCTAATACAGGAAACAGTCAAGACTTTGGTTTCTATGGTAAGTATGTAGAAGGTGGAACAACCAAATATGGTGGTGTATTCTACGATGCATCTACAGATAATACATTCAGATTATTTACTGATACACAAACACTTCCGACTTCAACAGTAAATACTGGTGCTACAGGTTATTCAAGTGCAAACTTGATTGTTAAAGATATCAATGCCGAAGACTTAGTTCTATCTGGTAATCTGACAGTCAATGGTGCTACTGTAACCAACAGTGCAACCAACACAACAATCGAAGATGCATTGATTGAACTTGGTTCTGGTAATACAGGTTCAAACTCAAATGACCTTGGTCTTGTTCTTGAAAGAGGAACAACTGGTGACAATGTGTTCATGGGTTGGGATGAGAGTATAGACAGAGTAAGATTCGCAACTACAACTGCTACAGGTTCATCAACAGGTGACTTATCACTTACAAATGCAAACGTTCAAGCAGCAAGATTTTATGGTGACTTAACTGGTGCCGTAACAGGAACAGTTTCAGATATATCTAATCATACAACTGCAAACTTAACTGAAAACACTAATCTTTATCATACCACTGCACGTGCAAGAGGTGCTATATCGGTAACCGATGCGGGTGGAGATGGAAGTGCATCCTACAATAGTACTACAGGTGTAATTACCTATACAGGGCCGAGTGCATCTGAGGTAAGAGCGCATCTGACTGCGAACAAGGGTCTAAGTGTATCCTCTGGTGAGTTCAATATAGACTCTGCCAATGTTAGAGGAATGTTTAGTGCTTCAGGTGACCTAAGTTACAATAGTGGTACAGGACAATTTAGTTTCTCTGATTCTGCACAACATACTTCTGCACAAATACGTGCAATGTTCTCAGGTTCAACTGGTATTACTTTAAATGGTACTACTGGTGCAATATCAACAACCGATGGAGATATCGTTCATGATAATCTATCAGGATTTGTTGCAAACGAACACATAGACCATACTTCAGTTACCTTAACTGCGGGAACAGGTTTAACTGGTGGTGGCACAATCGCTGCTTCTAGAACTTTCAATGTGGTTGGTGGTAAGGGTATTATTGCAAATGCGAATGATATCCAAGTTGACTCCGCAAACATCAAAGGTATGTTTAGTGGTGGTACAGGTATCACATATAGTAATGGTGCAATCTCTACTACAGATGGAGACATTGTCCACGATAACTTGAGTGGATTCGTAGCGAATGAACACATAGACCACAGTGGTGTAACAATGACTGCGGGTACTGGTCTTACTGGTGGTGGTACTATTGCTGCTACTAGAACCTTCAATGTTGTGGGTGGTAAAGGTATTACCGCAAACGCAAACGATATTCAGATTGACTCTGCAAACGTTAAAGGAATGTTTAGTGCAAGTGGAGACCTTGGATATTCGAATGGTGTATTCTCATTTAGTGAGACATATTCAACTGCCGCAGAATTGATGACCGCACTAAAAACAGTTGATACAAACTCAAGTGGTTTAAATGCAGACTTACTAGACGGTCAACAAGGTACTCATTACAGAATAAACGTTTACAATAACGCAGGCACGTTGTTAAACTAAGGATAAATAACTAGTATGGCATATAGTAGAATAAATAGTAGAAGCGATTTCATAGATTACTGTCTGCGTAGACTGGGTCACCCTGTCATCGAAATAAACATAGATGATGGACAATTGGATGACCGTGTCGATGACGCATTACAACTATTCAATGAATATGTTGGTGAAGGTTCTCATAGAGTATATCTTCCAGTAACAATCACTTCGGATATGACAACAAGAGGATATCTAGATTTTGATTTAGATACAACTGGTGTTAGTAATGCAAATGACATTTTAAATGTTGTTCGTGTATTACCTATCAATAGTGAAAGTGGTAGTTCAAGTTTCTTTGATGTTAAGTATCAAATGCGTCTCAATGACATGTGGGACTTACAAACAGGTCTATCTGACATGGCATACTTTGAACAGATGCAACAATACTTATCACTTGTTGATATGAAAATGACAGGACATCCCCAGATACAATACCAGAAGGCAAACAATAAACTCCACATCTTTGGTGACATTGGTGCGGGAAGAGACCTTAAAGCTGGTATGAAAATTTTAATTGAAATGTATATGGCAACCGATATCAATGGTAATGGTAAAGCATATGATAACATGTTCTTAAAAGAATATGCAACTGCATTAATCAAAGAACAATGGGGTGCAAACCTAATTAAATTTGAAGGAATGGTATTGCCAGGCGGTGTACAACTTAATGGTAGACAAATTTACGAAGACGCAAAACAAGAAATCGAAGTAATACGTCAAAGAATATATAATGAATATGACACACCACCAGATTTCTTTATGGGATAATTAGATGGCAACGAACCCTTATTTTAAACAAGGTGTTAAGTCTGAACAATCAGTATATGAGGACATCATAATTGAAGCCCTCAAATTCTATGGACAGGACGTATATTACCTTCCACGAGAAATCATCAACAAAGATAAAGTCTTTCTTGATGACGTACCGTCACGTTTTGGTAATGCATACAAGATTGAGATGTATATTGAGAACACCGAAGCGTTTGAAGGCGAGGGTGACCTATTTACTAAATTCGGTATCGAACTAAGAGACCAAGCAAACTTTGTTGTTTCAAGAAAAAGATGGAAGACTTTGGTTGGTTCTCGTTTAGAATCATTAAACTTCCGTCCTCGTGAAGGGGACTTAATCTATTTGACACTATCTCAATCTATATTTGAGATTCGTAGGGTAGAGACCGAAACTCCATTCTATCAACTAGCAAATCTTCCTACATTCCGTATGCAATGTGAGTTGTTCGAGTATAATGATGAGGATATGGATACTGGGTTTGCTACAATTGATAATATAGAAGCAGAAGCAGCATATCAAGTTGAATTAACACTGGACTCTGCGGCAGGATTCTCTATTGGAGAAACAGTTACTCAGGCATACGATACGTATAACTTAACAGGTGAAGTTACTAGATGGAGTGACTCAGATGGTATCTTACGACTTGCACATGTTGGTGCATCCGATGGGAAGTTCCATCAATTTGGAACAGGGGTACAAGTAACTGGTGGTACGTCTCTTGCGAAAGCAACACCGACATTTGTTGATGAGTTGCAGGCAATACAAGCAGATGCACAAAATAGAATCTTTGATGACTTCGAAGCAGACTTCCTTGACTTCTCAGAGAGTAATCCATTCGGAGATATATCATAATGTTTGGTACATGGTTTTATCATAAAAGAGTAAGAACTGCGGTATCCGTATTCGGTTCTATGTTTAATAACATATACGTGTTGAGACATGATAGTACAGGAAAAACTATCTCTCAAGTAAAAGTACCATTGTCATATGCACCTAAGAGAAATTTTATTGCACGTCTTGATGAGATGAAAGCGGGTGAAGATGGGGAACGTAGAGTTGCAATTAAACTACCTCGTATGTCTTTCGAGATTACGAGTATGAATTATGACGCACCTCGTCAATTACCTAAAACAAATAATGTATCTGCGGTTGTGTCTAATAGTGTTACTGCAAGACGTAAACTATATACTTCGACACCATATAACATTGGATTCCAATTAAACATATATGCAAAATCACAGGATGATGCATTACAAATTGTAGAACAAGTTTTACCATACTTTGCACCACAATATACCTTGACAATCAAACCATTTGCTGATATACCTACCTTGACCGAAGATGTTCCAGTAACACTTTCTGGTGTATCCTTTCAAGATGACTTCGAAGGTGCAGTTGAACAACGTAGGACAATTATATATAGTTTAGAGTTTGAAATGAAGATTGCTCTATACGGGCCAGACGCTAATAAAAGTATTATTCGTGATGTGCGTAATAATTTATTTAATATGCAAGCAGGATTACAAGATAGTGACATGTATATAAAAACAATAAAAACTACACCGAATCCTACTAACGTAAGTGCAGATAGTGATTACGGATTTATTGAAACTGATTTGGATAGTGCATAATGAGTGATGAAAAACGAATAAAAGATGATTACGAATACTCTCGTGATACCTACTATGAGATACTAGAAAATGGTAAAGAGAGTATGCAATTAATGATTGAAGTTGCAAGGGAGAGTGAACACCCCCGTGCGTTTGAAGTGTTGTCTACCATGATGAAAAACATGGCAGATGTGAATGATAAGTTGATGGATTTGAATAAGAAGAACAAAGACATAAATCAGAAAGAAGAACTTAAACAACTGGGTAACACCACAAACAATCTATTTGTAGGAACAACTACAGACTTGCAGCGACTTATACAGAATGAAAAACAAGTAGTAATAGATGCAGAATCAGAATCCGAATGAATCATATCTTGGCAATATAAATGTCAAGCGTGATGGAGTTCAACACAATTTTACAGAAAAGGAAATAACAGAATACTTAAAGTGTTCTAAAGACCCTGTATACTTCTGTAAGCAATATCTAAAAGTAATCTCTTTGGATGAGGGTCTAGTTCCCTTTGACTTGTATCCATATCAAGAGACAATGTTCGAACACTTCAACAATAACCGATTTAGTATCGTCCTTGCATGTAGACAGTCTGGTAAATCAATTAGTTCTGTAGGATATATTATTTGGTTTGCTTGTTTTCATAGTGAGAAAACCATTGCAGTACTTGCCAACAAAGGTGCAACTGCAAGAGAGATGTTAGGTCGTATCACACTCATGTTAGAGAACTTACCATTCTTTCTACAGCCAGGCACTAAGGCACTCAACAAAGGTTCAATAGAATTTAGTAATAACTCCCGTATCATTGCTGCCGCAACCTCTGGTAGTTCTATTCGTGGTATGTCCGTTAACTTACTATTCCTAGATGAGTTTGCGTTTGTTGAAAATGCAAATGAGTTCTATACATCCACCTATCCAGTAATTTCTGCGGGTAAAGATACAAAGGTTATTGTTACATCTACTGCAAATGGTATCGGTAATACGTTCCATAAGATTTGGGAAGGTGCAGTTCAGAAGGTAAACGAATTCGTTCCTTTTACAGTTAATTGGTGGGACGTGCCAGGCAGAGATGAGGAATGGAAAAGACAGACAATATCAAACACCTCTCAGTTACAATTTGACCAAGAGTTTGGTAACACCTTTTATGGAACAGGTGATACACTAATAAATGCCGAGACATTATTAGGGTTTAGGGCATCAAACCCTCTAGAAGTTCTAGAAGGGGCTGATTTGTTAATATATGAACGTCCAATCAAAGACCATGAATATATCATGACTGTGGACGTATCAAAGGGAAGAGGTCAGGATTATTCTACGTTTAACGTAATCGACATTAGCACGAGACCGTTCAAACAGGTTGCTGTCTATCGCAATAATACTATATCTCCAATACTCTTTCCTAATATTATATATAAGTACGGAAATCTCTATAATGATGCATATGTGGTAATTGAGTCTAATGACCAAGGTACACTTGTATGTCAAGGACTGTATCAAGACCTAGAGTATGAAAATATTCATATGGAATCTGCAATTAAAGCAGACCGTATTGGTATTGAAATGAATAGAAAGGTTAAACGATTAGGTTGTTCTTCTGCAAAAGACTTATTAGAAAGTAATAAATTATCAATTGTAGATGAACATACCATCATGGAAATCTCTACTTTTGTATCAAAAGGACAATCTTTTGAAGCATCTGACGGTAATCATGATGATTTAATGATGAATATAGTTATGTTCGGATACTTCTGTTCATCTCAATACTTCACTGATATGACAGATATCAACTTAAAAGAGATGATGTTTGCACAAAAAATGAAAGAAATTGAGGATGATGTGCCTCCTGTAGGGTTCATTGATGATGGTTTAGAAGAAGTGAGACAAGAAGAAATACAGAAAGAACACGGTTGGCATACCTTCGAAGGCACTGGACTAGGTGTTGAAGAATGGTAAATGTATAAATAAAGGTAAGTGAATATAACCGTATTATGATAACTTATAATTAGAAAAACTAAAGGAAAGAATTATGGCTCTTTTTACACCCTCTGCTTCTCCTGCTGTAACAGTTAAAGAAATTGATTTAACGGGTGTTGTCCCGAACGTTCAAACTTCAACTGGTGCATTCGTGGGGAATTTCGGTTGGGGGCCAGTAGGCGTTGCTACACTAGTTTCAGATGAATCTGGACTTGTTAGCACCTTCTCTGCACCAACTGACGATAATACGGTAGATTTCCATTCTGCTGCTTATTTTTTAAGGTATTCCAACTCCATGTACGTAGTACGTGAACAGGATAGTGACGGCAAAAACTCCGTTGCGAACCATACCTCATTAGGTACATTAACTGCACAAACAGTTAACAACCTAGACGCATTCGAAGACTTATCAATTGATAGTTCTGACGGTGCTTTCATTGCCAAATATCCTGGCTCTATCGGTAACTCTCTGAAAATCTCCATCGTGGGAACAGACAGTGCTAATGGTAGTTCAGTCAACTTTAATAGTTGGGCATACAAAGACGATTTTGACGGAGCGCCTGGCACTTCTTCTTTCGTATCTGCACTTGGTGGGTCAAATGACGAAATCCACGTTGCAGTTATTGATGAAGACGGTGAAATTTCGGGTACTGCGGGAACTGTCCTTGAAACATTCCCATACTTATCTGTTGCAAAGAACGCTAAAGCATCCGATGGTTCATCAAACTTCTTCAAAGAAGTATTGAAGATTCGTTCCAATTGGGTATATGCGGGAGACTTCCACTTATCTGGTGATTCAGATGGTGTGGATGATTTTGCACACTCAACTTGGGGTAACAATGCAACTACTGCTGGCGAAGACTTCAAAACTAATCAAAACTTCTCTAACACACAAAGCACTTGGTCATTCAAAGCTGGTGTTACATCAAGTTCTTTAGGAACTGATGATATCCTTCGTGGATACGACAAGTTTGAAGACAAAGATAATATCGAAGTAGACTTCCTTATCGCTCCAGAATCATTGTCAAACACCGCTGCTACTACAATCGTAAATGATTTAGTATCAATAGCGGGAACAACTAGGAAAGATTGTGTTGCAGTTGCATCACCTTCTCGTAATGCTGTAGTTACTGTAGGCACCAACGTTGGTGTTCTTGCAAATAACAACACATACACGAAGTCTTCCTACTTGGTACAAGACAACAACTATCTGAAAGTATTTGACAAGTATAATGACAAATACATTAAGATTCCTGCCGCATCATCCACTGCGGGTCTCATGGCTGCAACTGACTTAGTCGCTGCACCTTGGTTCTCCCCTGCTGGGTCAAGACGTGGTAGATATCAAGGAATCACAGATATCATATTATCTCCGACAAAAGCTGAAAGAGATGCATTATACAAGGCTGGTATCAACCCAATCGCAAATATTCCAGGCGAAGGCATTATGCTCTTCGGTGACAAAACTAACGAATCAAGACCTTCTGCATTTGACAGAATTAATGTTCGTAGATTGTTCCTTGGAATTGAAAGAGCGATTGCAATAGCAGGACGTAATGTAATGTTTGAATTCAATGACGAGTTTACTCGTGCAGAGTTCGTAAACATTGTAGAACCGTTCTTACGTGAGATTCAAGGTCGAAGAGGTATCACGGATTTCCGTGTTGTCTGTGACGCAACGAATAACACGCCTGCTGTGGTTGACCGTAATGAATTTATCGCTTCTATCTTTATTAAACCCGCACGTTCTATTAACTTCGTAACATTGAATTTTGTTGCAGTTAGAACTGGTGTTGAGTTTGATGAAGTAGTTGGCACAGTATAAGGAGTAAAGGAAAATGGCAATTTTAGGCGTAGATGATTTTAAATCAAAACTCAGAGGGGGCGGAGCTCGTCCCAATCTGTTCAAAGCGACTGTCAACTTTCCAGGCTATGCGGGGGGAGATGTAGAACTTACATCTTTCCTTTGTAAGACTGCACAGTTGCCAGCATCCGTAATGAACGTAATGGAAGTTCCTTTCCGTGGTAGACAATTAAAAATGGCGGGTGACCGTACATTTGAACCATGGACAGTAACCATTCTCAATGATACAGATTTCTCAATCCGTAATTCTATGGAAAGATGGATGAATGGTATCAATGCTCATCAAGCTAATACTGGTCTAAGTAATCCTACTGATTACCAAGCAGACCTAGTTATCGAGCAGTTGGACAGGGGTGGTGATACTCTCAAGACGTACAACTTCCGTGGATGTTTCCCAACAAACGTCAGTGCAATTGACGTAAGTTACGAGACTGTAGATACTATTGAAGAATTTACAGTTGAGTTCCAGATTCAATACTGGGAATCCGACACCACTAGTTAATCTAGTTATATATAAGGGGGTAGGGAATAATCCTTACCCCTTTATTATGAGGTAAAAAATGGCAGAACAAGACAATAGTATTCTTAAACTATTCGGTTTCGAACTCAAGAGACAAGAGAAAGCCGAAAAGGAAAAAGAAAAATTAAAGTCCATTGTTGCTCCCACCGATGATGACGGTGCGGGGTATGTTACTGCGTCTGGTTCTCACTATGGTCAATACATTGACATGGAAGGGAGTCAAGCAAAGGACAACCAACAATTAATTATGAAATATCGTGGTGTTGCAACACATCCCGAAGTAGATGCCGCAGTAGAAGATATTGTTAATGAATCAATCGTTGGTTCAGAAATGGATATCTCTTGCGAAATTAATCTGGATAAAGTAGAAGCACCAGATAATATTAAAAATATGATGACCGAAGAATTCAACAAAGTATATGGTATGTTGAAATTCACAGATTTAGGTCATGACATATTCCGTTCATTCTATGTTGATGGTAGAATATATCACCATCTTGTAGTAGATGAATCCAGAATTAAAGAAGGTATTCAAGAGATTAGAACTATTGATGCCGCAAAGATACGTAAAGTAAAAGAAGTAAAACATGAAAAAGACCCTATCACGGGTGCTAAGGTAGTAAAAGAAGTAAAAGAATTCTATATCTTCCAAGAGAAAGCGGGAACTAATCAAGGTGTAAGACTTTCTCCAGACAGTGTTTCATATGTATCAAGTGGTCTATTAGACCCAACTAAAAAACAGGTTGTGTCTTATTTACATAAGTCATTAAAACCTATTAACCAATTAAGAATGATGGAAGATTCTCTTGTAATCTACCGTCTTGCAAGAGCCCCCGAACGTAGAATATTCTATATCGATGTGGGTAACATGCCACGTAATAAGTCTGAAGCGTACATGCAAGGTATCATGTCTCGTTACAGAAACAAGATTGTATATGACTCAAGTACTGGTCAACTTAAAGATGACCGTAAACACATGTCTATGTTGGAAGACTTTTGGTTACCACGTAGAGAAGGTGGTAGAGGAACTGAAATTTCTACACTGCCTGGCGGTGAGAACCTTGGTCAGATAGATGATATCTTGTACTTCCAGAAGAGGTTGTATCGTTCATTGAACGTACCAGTCAACCGTCTGGAACAAGAAGCACAGTTTACATTAGGTAGGTCAACTGAAATTTCTAGGGATGAAGTTAAGTTCCAGAAGTTTATTGACCGTCTACGTAGAAGATTCTCAATGTTGTTTATTGGTATTCTCAAGAAACAACTTATACTCAAAGGTATTATTACTGAGAGTGATTGGGAAGAGTGGAAGAACGCAATTACTGTTGACTTCCAAAGAGATAACCACTTTACTGAATTGAAGAATGCAGAACTATTACAGAATAGACTACAGACTTTAGACCAAGTATCTCAGTATGTGGGTGAGTACTTCTCCCGTGAGTGGGCAATGAAGAACGTAATGATGATGTCTGACGAAGATATCGAAGAAATGAAAAAACAAGTCGAAGGCGAAAACTCCGTTGAAGACGAAGATGAGGAAATACAATGAGTGAAGTAGAAAATCAAGAAGTGGAAACACAAGAACCAAGTGCAGTAACAGAATTAATTAATCAAATCACCAGTGGTGACTTGGCTAATGCTGAAGGTTCTTTTAAAAGTCTTGTACAAGATAAGATGACAGATGCACTAGAAGCACAACGTGTTGCAACTGCACAGGCAATCTTTAATGACCAAGACGATGACGTTGAAATAGATGAAACAGACATTGAAACAACAGAAAATCCTGAAGAATCGGAAGAAGAAACCGAAGAAAACGAAGAAATAATAGCAGAATTAGACGATGATGAAGTAGAAACTGCATAATTTGCTTGTTTCAAAAACATTGTTTGTATAAATAATACTATGAAATCTTATAAAGAAATTCTTCAAGAATTAAGTGAAGCAAAGAAGCCCAAGGGCGAAACTGTCTTCAACAAAAAGATTAAACGTATCCCTGTCCTTATTGTAAAGGATAAGGGAACAAACCCTTTTGTGGTCTATATTGATGGAGACAAATTAGACTCTTTCAAATCACAAAAGGATGCAGAAAAGTCTGCAATGAAAGTAATAAAGGAATTAACATGAAGTTAATTACAGAATTCACTGATAATGATTCTCTATCTTGTTTAGTAGAAAAGAAAGAGAACGGTGAAAAAAATTATGTCATTGAAGGCGTTTTCGCACAAACTGACAAAAAGAACAGAAATGGTCGTGTCTACCCTAAACCTATTATGGAAAAAGCGGTAGCAAAATATGACCAAGAACAAATTTCTAAGAAACGTGCGGTTGGGGAATTAAATCACCCTGAAGGGCCGACAGTTAACTTAGACAAAGTTTCACACCTCATCACTGAACTCAAGTTCGAGGGAAATGATGTGGTTGGAAAGGCACAAATATTGGAAACTCCAATGGGTAAGATTGTGAAAGGTCTTCTTGATGGTGGTGTTCAATTGGGTGTGTCAACTCGTGGTATGGGTAGCCTTGAGAACAGAAACGGTGCAATGGTCGTCAAAGACGATTTTATTCTTAGTACTGTTGACATAGTACAAGACCCTAGCGCTCCTGAAGCTTTCGTTAATGGTATAATGGAAGGGGTAGACTGGGTTTGGAATAACGGTGTTTTATGTCCTCAAGTAATTGAAAAAATGGAGACTGAAATTAAAACTGCTCCGAAAACTGTCTTGTATGAGACAAGTGTTCGAGAGTTCAAGAATTTCCTCTCGTTAATTAAATCTAAAATATAGGAGTCAATTATGACTGAAGAAAGTAAAGTCGAAGTTGAACTCCACGATGAAGACATTAACGACATTGTGGAAGATACTCTCGAAGAAGGAAGCGCTCCTGCTCCTAAAGGGAAACCTGATGCAAATGCAACTGACGAAGAAGAGTCTATTGCATCTGTAGATAAAGCAGCGGACGCAACCAAAGCAAAACAAGCTCCTGCTCCGAAAACAAAAGCGGGCATGATTAATGCAATGAGCATGAAGTTACATTCTATGAAAAAAGATGAACTGACTGCATCATACAGTAATATGATGGATGATGTGCAACACACAGAAGACGCAATCGTGGAAACACAGGTTGATACTTCTGCTGAACTGGATGCATTAGTCGAGTCTGAAGCAACACTCAGTGATGAGTTTAAAGCTAAAACCGCAGTAATCTTTGAAGCAGCCGTGAAATCAAAACTATCAGAAGAAATTGATAGAATTGAATCACAGTATAAGGAAGAATTAGCAGAAGAAATCTCTTCTACTAAGGCAGACCTTGTAGAGAAAGTGGACAGCTACCTTAACTATGTAGTTGAATCTTGGATGGAAGAAAATCAAGTTGCAATCCAGAGCGGACTCCGCACTGAAATTGCCGAGACTTTCATGGATAAAATGAAAGACCTCTTTACAGAGTCTTACATTGAAGTCCCAACTTCTAAGGTTGACCTAGTTGATGAACTTGCTGAATCCGTAGAAGAACTTGAGACTCGTCTCAACGAAACTACTCAGAAAGTTATAGACACAACCGAGGAACTGGAAGTTTACAAACGTGAAACGATTATTCGTGAAGCGTCACGTGACCTTGCAGAAACTCAAGTAGAAAAATTGAAATCACTCGTTGAAGGTTTAGATTTTGAAGACGAAGACCAATTCGCCTCTAAAGTCAAGACTGTAAAAGAGTCATATTTCACAAAAGAAATCACTGGTAGTGAAGAAGTAGAACAAGTTGTAGAAGATGCTGACGTGCAAACTGAAGTATCATCTGTAATGGAACAATACATCTCTACTATCCGTAAAAACGCATCTAAATCATAAAGGAAATATAAAATGCAATCTTACGATAATTTAATCGAAAAGTGGGCTCCAGTTCTAAACGAAGAGTCTGCTGGCGTGATTACTGATAATCACAGACGTGCGGTAACTGCTGCAATTCTCGAAAACCAAGAAAAAGCAATCGCTGAAGAGCGTTCTGCTTCTGCGGGTTTCATGACAGAGAATGCTGCAAGTGGCGCTAACAACACTGGTTCAGTTAATAACTTTGACCCAGTATTAATCTCACTAGTACGTAGAGCAATGCCTAACCTCATCGCTTATGACGTATGTGGTGTACAACCTATGAATGGCCCTACTGGTCTTATCTTCGCTATGAAGAGCAGATACCAAGGTGGTTCTACTTCTAACCGTGAAGCACTATTCAACGAAGCTGAAACTCAGTTCTCTGGTGATAGTTCTGGTACTCACGATTCAGACAATGCGTCTGGTTGGAACGGAATTGATTCATCTGGTGCTAGACTTTCTAACCTTGCTGCTGGCGGAATGCCAACTGCTGATGCAGAAGCATTGGGTAGAACTGGTGGTTCATCTTTCAACGAAATGGGTTTCACCATTGAAAGACAGACTGTAACTGCTAAGTCACGTGCGCTTAAAGCTGAATACACTTTAGAACTTGCACAAGACCTTAAAGCGATTCATGGTCTTGACGCAGAAACAGAATTGGCTAACATCCTCTCTACTGAAATCCTTGCGGAAATCAACAGAGAAGTTATCCGTACTGTTAACTCTCAAGCGAAAACTGGAGCTCAACAAGCTAACGTTACTGCAAAAGGTATCTTTAACATGAGTTCAGACGCTGACGGACGTTGGTCTGCTGAGAAGTTCAAAGGTCTTGGTGTACAAATTGACCGTGAAGCAAACGTAATTGCAAAAGAAACAAGACGTGGAAAAGGTAACGTAGTTATCTGTTCTTCAGATGTTGCTACTGCACTTGCTGCTGCGGGTACTTTGGACTATAGTCCTGCTATCAACAACAACCTACAGGTTGACGATACTGGTAATACTTTTGCTGGTGTATTAAACGGACGTATCCGTGTATACATCGACCCTTATGCTAACACTGATTATATCACTGTTGGTTATAAAGGACAGAACCCATATGACAGTGGTGTATTCTACTGCCCATACGTTCCGTTGCAAATGGTTAAAGCAGTTGGTGAAGAAGACTTCCAACCACGTATCGGGTTTAAAACTCGTTACGGAATGGCAAGTAACCCATTTGTTGGGTCTACACCTTCTGACGGTCTTGCTACTGCAAAGACTAACCAGTACTACAGAATTTTCAAGGTTACTAATATCTTGACATAAGTCTGTAATAAGAAGAGTGAGGTTAACTCACCGTTCTTTAAAGGGTCTCTTCGGAGACCCTTTTTTTTATCCGAAGAAATCGTCTAGTGAAGGTGGGGTAGGTGTGTCGTAGTTTAACAACAAGAGTTCCTTCCTGTTGTGTTCATCTTCTCTATACTTCTTACCACTATGCATGGTATAAGTCAAATCCCATATACGTTGTTCCCAACCTTTATATGCATCACGAAGAGTATCATTAGAATTATACGTAATCATGATTAGATTCTTAGAGTTGTCTGTGACTGTGTGAAAGTCTTTGTGGTCAAATGAGTCATGCATGTCACCATTGTTACCATAGATAAATGACTTGATGTCATATGGTGGGTCTGCAAATACAAATGCATCTGGATTATCATCAAACATGACACTATAGTCATCATTGGTCAATGTCCAGTTTTTCATGAGATGACCGAACTTAGGTAGTTTTGCAATCAGTCTATGATTGAACAAATCCTTTACTGCATCTTTACTGAATGAACCTGTCGATTCTCCTAGTCCAGAGAAAGAACATCGATTCATTATATAGAATCTCCAAGCAATTTCGAACTCATTATCTGGGTTCTCTAGACCTTCACGCATAACATGATAATAATCTAGATGTGCTTGAAGAGGGTCAGAAGACTCAGATAGTTCTGTTTTGACACTATGTAGTTTGTCTGCAAGTTTCTGACCTTCCTGTTGTACGGTCAACCAAAAACAATACAGATTGTAGTATTTGTCATTGACCCATACAGGAACATTGGGATACTTCTTACTAAAGGCAAATGCACATGAACCACCCCCAAGGAAGGGTTCACGATACTCTTTAATAGAGTCTATAGGCATATTCTCGTCACTGAATAAGAAGTCAGTTGCACGAGTCTTTCCGCCTGGATATCTAAGTGGAGATTTTAAATCTTTCATGTTGTATATAGTACACTAGTCCACACTAAATGTCAAGGTAAAAATAAACTAAAATAATGCTTGACAAACCTTGCTGTTGTTGTTATAATAAGTGTATAAAATGAAAAAAGGAAAGGAAAATATGACACCATTTATCAAAGAAGAGTTCACATGGGACGGTATGTATCTCATGTATAGAGGTAAACACACTAAGAGTGTGAACATGGAGGTCGCAAGACCAGACTGTCACCCATCTTGGGTTGGTCTACCAAAACCAGAGTTTATCGCAAGGTTCAAGTATGGTTACAAACCTTGGAAGGCATGGGTTAACTTCCTAGTCAAGAATGTTACTGTTGAAGAGTATCTTGCATTGTCTGAAGAGATTCACCCCGCACCCGCAATGAGAGAGTTAGGTTACGGAGGAAGAACTTAATGAACGAATACTGGAAAGAAATTACGGATTGGGGAGACTTGGGATATAGAGTTCCAAGTCATACCTATATTGTAAACAAGTACACTCAACTGGTGGGATACATCAAAGAGGGTACTACTGAAGAGATTATCTTCAAATCACCCATGAAACAGTTCTCTAAGAGTAGGAGAAAGTTCAAAAAATTATGAGAAAACACTTGACAAAGTGTGTTCTTGTTGTTATAATAAGTATATAATCAAGAAAGGAGAGATTATGATAAACCTGAAAAACTATGAATGTCCCGACTACGAAAGTGGTCTTTATAAGGGTATCCCTATGGAATATAGGAATGCACCTGTTATACAAGAAATCTTGAAGACAAGATTGTTCACTGTGAGATACAGAGGAACGAGTAAGAATGATTACGACAGACCACAAGATTTCTGTCACAAAGATTATGCGGATACCTTCGCAATCTATCCATATGCAAACTATGACGAATATCAAACTAAGGACGATTACCTTGGTCTTGAGAAACCTAAGTACGACCCTGTTGTAAGAAACTACGAAGACCTTAGAAATTTCAGAGATATGCATATAAAATTGACGTGTGAAGTTGCGGATGCAATCGTAAGAGAAATGACCGAAGGTGTTGCATGAGTCATGATACAATGATGAAGTGGTCTTTCTTAGGACTAATACTATCGGGTCTTTCCCTGTACTGTTCCAATGCGAATGGTTCTGAGTTAAGGTATCCCTATGAACAAGAGACCTTTTGTCTCGCAAAGAACATCTACTTTGAATCGGGTAATCAACCTCTTGCGGGTAAGATTGCAGTTGCACAAGTAGTGTTGAATCGTATGGAACACAAATCATATCCAAAAAATGTATGTGGTGTTGTGTATGATGCAAAGTGGAAAGAAAACTGGAAAGGTAATATGATGCCTGTCAGGAATCAATGTCAGTTTAGTTGGTTCTGTGACGGTAAGTCAGACGAACCTTTGGACACAAAGACGTGGGAGTTATCCCTAAAGGTTGCATATGATGTTCTATCAAGACACTATCCAGATATTACTGAAGGTGCAACACATTACCACACACTCTATGTTGACCCATATTGGTCAGATAGTTTAAACGAAACTGTGAGAATCACAGACCACATTTTTTATAAATAAGGAATATATTATGTATGAAGTAAGATTAGCAAATACAGGTTTAGACTGTATGAAATGGTATGCATTCAATACCGCAAAAGAAGCTGTTAAGTTTGTTTTGAAAGAACTACACTGCGTTGGATTTACCGTAGATGGTAAGACCTACGAAGAGAAGTTCGAAGAAATTGTTTGGGTTGGAAAAGGAAGAATTAATGAAGGTTGATTATCACAGATTAATTAGTAATGCAGTTGCAGCACAAGAACGAAGTGGTACTGAATGGGGTAAAATCTATTGGGGACGAGTCATTGAGTTTTTGACAAAAAAGGTGCATGAAGACGAAGTAGTCCATTAAACTCTTATAAATAGTAGTATAGACTATTAAGAGGACATTATGGCAGTCACATCAAACGTTCAAGTCACAGACGAAGAACTAACAACCAATTTAAATTACTTACAACCTACTGGGTTTAAAGTAATTATTGATAGGACTAAGTACCCAAACATGGAGTACTTTGTTCAGTCTGTGTCACATCCTGGCGCTCAATTAACTCCATTGGAATTACCTGTACGTAGGATTACATCTGTACCTTTAGCGGGTGACAAACTAACGTTCTCAGAAGTTTCGTTTGATATTATTGTGGACGAAAACATGACATCTTATAAAGAGATGTATAATTGGATGATTCGTATAGTGAATGAAGGACAAGTATCTGCGGGTGCAAGAGATACAGGAAAACCTACCTATGCGGATATAACTTTATCTGTGTTGTCTAGTCACAATAACACTGCACAAAAGATTAGATATCTTGATTGTGTTCCAACTGGATTGGGTGCAATTGAGTTTCAATCCACTTCGGGTGACACTACATATGTCACCTTCAATGCATCATTTAGGTTCTCACAATTTGAGATTATTTGACATTTAACCCTTTATTATGGTATAATACATTATGATTAACTTAGAAAGTATACTTGCTGAATGGCAAGAAGACAGTATTATTCGCAAAGACGATTATGAACAAGCGTCTATGAATACCCCTAAACTACACGCAAAATACCTTGAGTATTTGTCTCTGACCAAACTACGTTTGAAGAAAGCAGAGTTTGACCAAAAAACCTTACTGAAAGATAAGTATCTTTATTACGAAGGTAAGATGCCTGAAGAAGATATGACTGCACGTGGTTGGAAGTACGACCCGTTTGATGGTCTGAATCCTAAAGCTTTTACCAAGTCAACTAAAGAGACATTCTATAATGGTGATAAGGATATGCAAGAATCTGAAATAAAGATTCAAATGCTTAAAACTACCATAGAAACTCTATCAGAAATTGTGGACAATCTAAAGTGGAGACACCAGACGATTGGAAACATCATTAGGTGGAGACAATTCGAAAGCGGTATGTAAGGTATATATAGATGAATGACAATACCTAATACTATTACCGTTGGTCTTAAAGACCACTCCATGATGTTGATAGATTGTAATCAACACCAACTCCAAGAACTGCGGGACTACTTTTCTTTCTTTGTGCCTGGCTATAAATTTATGCCTGCATATAAGTCTAGAAGGTGGGACGGTAAAATCAAACTATTCAATCAGATAACCCGTGAATTAAATGCGGGTTTATATGAGCATGTAAAGAAATTTTGTTCTGACCGCATGTATCCTCTTCAATTACAAGAGACAGATTTTGGTCATCCCGCATTAACCAATCAAGTTAAACACCAAGAACTAATTAAATTCCAAAGTAAACTTAACCTACCGTTTCCATTATATGAATATCAATATGATGCGGTAACCCATGGTATAGAAAAGAAACGTTCCGTTTTATTGTCACCAACTGGTTCGGGTAAGTCATTTATTATCTACAACCTTATGCGTTGGTATCTAGATAATCACGATAAACAAATACTTATTGTTGTTCCGACAACAAGTCTAGTCGAACAGATGTACAAAGACTTTGAAGATTATGGTTATGATGTACAGAATAATGTACATCGTATCTACAGTGGTAAGGACAAGACTACCGACAAACCAGTTATTATCTCTACATGGCAATCAATCCATAGATTTTC
>Ga0181401_1000007_pt1 | contig 63100 bp, 52 predicted proteins | sample 24SPOviralmetaG_FD_130130 | JGI IMG/M metagenome (GOLD analysis project Ga0181401, IMG submission 130130) | Marine viral communities from the oligotrophic San Pedro Time Series (SPOT) site, San Pedro Channel, CA, USA - 24 SPOT_SRF_2011-07-20 | ecosystem: Environmental > Aquatic > Marine > Strait...
CAATTATAAATTATACGGAGGATTTGCTGGAGTAGATATTTACAAAAATCCAGAATTAGCAAATGATCCTAAAGTTGCTTGTAAACTAGCAGTTGCTTATTTGACCAAAGGACCAAAGGCAAGGTTTATTACTTGGACCGATACTAATTTTACTAGTCTAGGAAAACAATTTCAAAATGCTGTTGGTTACGCTAATCCAGGATCAAAGACACCACTGAGAATAGAAATAGGTCAAGGACTTTGGCAACAAATTAAAAATGGTGATTTGACACCATTGGCTGATGTAACACCACCAACAGCAATTGATACTGGTGAAGGATCCGCAACAATAGATACACCTGCATCAGGAGGACCATTTTAATGCATGAATTTGTTATAATGATAGATGGACAACTTCAAACATTTAATAACTTTGAAGATATACCTAATGAGTTTGATCATGTAATTAAGTTTAGACCTGAAATTCCTGAAGGTCCGCACACTGAAGAACAACACCAAGAAATAGAACAATGGAATTCAAAATTACAAAAATTAATGGAGATTGAACGTGCCGGCAGTATGTAGGGGTGATAGCGTTGACGAAGATGTTCCACATTGCTCAACACCAAAAAGAGATGAGTGTAGTGGTGATGTATTTGTAAACGGAACAGGAGTATCTCGACAAGACGATAACAACACATCTCATGATGTTCCACCAGCACCGTGCGGTACACATGCAAAGCCTATTACAACAGGCAGTACGGAAGTATTTGCTAATGGTAAAGGAGTAGGACGAGTAGGAGATGCTATAACAGCTTGTACAAGTGTTTCAACAGGAAGCGATACAGTTTTTGCTGGTCCTTAGAATAGGTAAATATTATTATGGCGCAAGATTTATACAAAACAATTAAAGTAACTCCTAAAAGAGAAAAAGCCCCACCTATTAAGCAAAAAGCCTATAGGGGATTCAGCACAGTCAATCCAGAGAACAACACGTTCCAGCAGTTTGATATTTCATTAATTAAGCAAAATCTACTTAATCACCTTAATATTCGACAAGGAGAAAAACTATCCGACCCAACGTTTGGTTGTATTATATGGGACGCATTGTTTGAACCTTTAACTACAGAACTTAAAGATGCCATTACAACAAATGTAACAAATATTGTGAATTATGATCCTAGAACTAGAGCTACAGCAATACAAGTAACTGAATTCGAATCAGGATTACAAATTGAATGTACGTTAATGTACTTAGATTATAATATTAGCGAAAGTTTAAGGCTACAATTTGATAAAAATGTTGGATTGGTGTGACACAATTAACTACTAGTATTATCGTTTGTAATAAATACAGTAGAGCTTATAGAAGGATAATCAATGTCATCAACCGACAGACAAAATAGACTGCTACTTGCAGAAGATTGGACAAAAGTATACCAAAGCTATCGGAATGCAGAATTTCGTAGCTATGATTTTGACACGTTAAGACGTGCAATGATCACCTATCTAAGGCAAAACTACCCAGAAGATTTTAACGATTATATTGATACATCAGAGTATCTTGCATTAATCGATATGATTGCGTTTTTAGGACAAAATATAAGTTATAGAGTTGATCTAAACGCAAGAGAAAACTTTTTAGAATTAGCAGAACGTAGAGAATCAGTTCTACGTTTAGCACGTATGCTTTCATACAATCCAAGACGTAACCAGGCGGCAAACGGTCTATTAAAATTTGAAACAGTTAGCACAACTGAAAGTCTCGTAGATAGCAACGGCAGTAATTTAGCTGAACAAACAATTATATGGAACGATCCTAGTAACTCAAATTGGGCAGAACAATTTAGACGTGTGCTTAATTCAGCACTTCCGCAAAACGGAACAATTGGTAAGCCTGCACAAAGTAAAGTTATAAATGGTGTCCTAACACAGCAATATAGAGTTAATGGCGGACAAGATGATGTTCCTATATTTGGATTCACAAAAGCAGTGAACGGCTCACCTACGCAGTTTGAAGTTGTATCAACAGGTATTGATACAGAGTTGAATAATATTATTGAAGAAAATCCTGTTCCAGGAACTAGTTTAGCATTTTTGTATAGAGAAGACGGGCGTGGCGCTAACAGTTCTAACTCCGGATATTTTTTACATTTTAGACAAGGAAAAATGCAATCTAATGAATTTAATGTTGCAAGTCCATCAGCTAATCAAAAGATTGCTATTGAAGCACAAAATATTAACGATACAGATGTTTGGTTGTACGGGTTAGACACACAAGGTTTTGCAGATAAAATTTGGACACAAGTAAATTCAACTGAAGGTAACAACGCAATTTACAACAGTTTAATTAAAAAGATTAAAGATTATTATGTAGTGCAAACTAGAGGCAATGATGAAATTAGTTTAGTTTTTGCTGACGGAACATTTGGAAATTTACCTACTGGTTCATTTAGGATTTATTATAGAACAAGTGCAAATAAAACACTTAATATAGCACCTGCTGAACTTACAAATATAACAGTAAGTTTACCATACGTAAGCAAAGCAGGAACAACCGAAACACTTACTCTAGGACTTGAACTTAAAGAAGCAGTTAACAATGCAACTACAAGCGAATCTACAGCTAGTATTAGATCAAATGCTCCGCAAACATACTATACACAAAATAGAATGGTCACCGGCGAAGATTATAATATTGTTCCTCTTACAACAAATCAAGAGATTGTAAAAGTTAAATCTACTAATAGGACAACAAGTGGTATTAGCAGATACTTTGATTTAAAAGATGTTACTGGAAAATACTCTAGTACAAATTTATATGGATCAGATGGCGTACTGTATCAAGAGCAGTATGAAAATAAAACTTCATTTACGTTTGCAACACAAACTGACATTGAAGGGAATATAGAAAATACAATTTTACCTATAATTAAAAGCAGAGCAATAAGCAATTACTACTTTGGAAATTATGCTAAAATTATTGTTAGTGACCTAAATGCACGATTTAAACAGTCTACAAAAACAACAAATAGTTCTACAGGACTATTACAGAATTTAAATGATGTTCCGTTTCAAGTAGGTACTTTTACAGGAGGTTCATTAAAGTATGTAGAGGCAGGTGCTTTATTAAAATTTAAACCGCCCGCAGGCTTCTTTTTTATTGGCAAAGGATTATTAACTAGTGATGGCAAAGCAAAAGGTGCTAGTAGTTATAAATGGGTCAAAGTTATAAGTGCAAAAGGAGCAGGAACAACTTTAGATAGCGTAACTGGAGAAGGTCCACTTGTGTTCAATGATATTTTACCTGAAAATAGTGTTTTAGAAGAAGTCAAACCTAAAATAGTAAAAGACATTTCAACTGATGTAAGGGCACAAATTATTGACCAAGTATTTGCATATAAAACTTTTGCTTTAAGATATGATCAGGTTAACAGAAATTGGCGAGTAATTATTAACGAAAACCTTAATACAGTAGATGTTTTTAGTAATGGTAAAACAGGTGACGTTACAAATAATCAACTTGACTCTAGTTGGTTAATATTGTTTGAAACAAATGGCGAAAAATATACTGTTACTAATAGAGGATTACGTTATATATTTGAAAGTGATAAAGAGTTGAGTTTTTACTTTGACGGACAGTCAAAAATTTACGATTCACAAACAGGACAGTTAGTAAAAGATAAAGTAGCAATAATGAATTTTAATACTAAGCCTGATTCCCTTGATGCATTTAACAATGATATCAATTGGGAGATTGTTAAAGAATTTAGGAATGCAGACGGATATGTTAATAGTAAAAAAGTAGAAGTTAGCTTTTTTGATTTGAATGACGATGGTAGTGTAGACGATCCAGATATTTTTATAAATGTTGTAGCACCACAAACAAATCCAGATACAAAATATATTTTCTTAAAGAAAGAATCATCAGATCAAGGATTTAGCAAATATAATTTTTATGATCAAGGAAGTTCTATTAATGTAGTTAAGACAGAAATAGAGATAGGTGCATATAGTCAATATAGCGACGGACAAATTTTTTATGTAACAGATAATGATAATTTTAAAATATTGAATAATAATTTACTTACTGTGTCTGCAGATTATAAAGCACATGTAGGACGCTCAGATTTAAAATTTCAGTATGTACATAGTGCAGATCAAAGCAACAGGATCGATCCTAGTGCAAGTAATATTATTGATATCTATATGTTAACTAGATCTTACGATGTAAACTTTAGAAACTATCTTAAAGGTGTAATAGGTACAATGCCATTACCTCCTAGCTCAGATGAATTATTTCAGAACTATGGCGGACAAATAAATGAATATAAATCTATTAGTGATGAAGTAATTTATCATCCTGTAACTTATAAGCCGTTGTTTGGTGTACATGCACAAGATAATCTACAAGCAACTTTTAAAATTGTTCCTAATTCAGGAGAAGTAGTTAACGGTAATGAGTTAAAAACTAATGTAATCAGTGCAGTAAATAGATTCTTTGGTTTAGCTAATTGGAACTTTGGTGATAGTTTCCACTTTACTGAATTAGCAACTTTTATTATGAATAGTATTTCTCCAGATGCAGTTAATATTTTACTTGTACCAAAACAAGCTACACAGGGCTTTGGTAGCTTGTATGAAGTTAAAGCCGAAAATAATGAAATCTTTATAAACGATGCAACAGTTGATGATGTAGAAATTATTGACTCTGTAACAGCATCAAGAATACAAGCCTCAGGAAATGTTATTACATCAACAGGCACAACTAATACAGGTATAAAAAGTCAAGCATTAACAACTACAAGTACAAGTACTAGTAGCACAACAACTAATACGTCAAGCTCAAGTAGTTCAAGTAGCTCAAGTAGCTCAAGTAGCTCGGGCGGTGGCGGATCAAGTGGCGGCGGAGGTAGCTCCGGCGGCGGCGGTGGAGGCTATGGATACTAATGGCACAAGATGAAAGCCCAATTCCAACAAATGGAAATAGCAAAAGAAAAACATCAGACCTACTACCGAGGTATTTTAGAAGCACAGCAAATAAAAAATTCCTAAGTAGTACATTAGACCAATTAATGCAACCGGGTGTTGTAGAAAAGGTTGATGGATTCATTGGTCGTAGAGATGCCAAAGCATTCAAAGCATCTGATAACTATGTTTCAGATATAACAAAAACTAGAGAAAATTATCAGCTAGAACCTGTTACTACAATCACAGACGGTTTGGATAATATTAAATTTTACAGAGATTATAGAGATTATGTAAACTCTAGTAAAATTAGAAATGCTGATAATGCAGATCACAGCAAATATAGTTCGCAAGAATATTACGCTTGGGATCCTCACATCAATTGGGACAAGTTTGTAAACTTTAGAGAATATTATTGGCTTCCAGCAGGACCAGATGAAATTCCAGTATATGGCACTGCAAGGAATATTACAAGTACTTTTGCAGTAAAGATGCAGGACAACGTAGATAATAATTCTTATATTTTCAGCGAAGAGAACAAAGTAAGTAATCCAACATTAACATTATATAGAGGACAAACATATAACTTTGATATTGACACAGTTGATATGCCCTTTAGTATTAGAACAAATACTAGTATTGAAGATGATACAAACCTTTATAATGAAGGAGTAAGCCAACAGAAAGTTGAACAAGGGTCTATAACTTGGGAAATAGATCTTGAAGCTCCTGATCTTCTTTACTACACAAACGATAACGATATTGAAACTACAGGACTTATTGTTATCAAAGATATTAGAGATAATACACAACTTGATGTAGGATCAGATATAATTGGTAAAAAAACTTACACTATGCAAAATGGTTATAGTTTAACTAATGGCATGAAGATAAAATTTTACGGAGAAATTACACCAGCCAAATACGGAGAAGGTAATTGGTATGTCGAAGGTGTCGGAGATTCAATTAAATTAATTTCTGAAGAAGACTTAGTTATTACTGCTGATTATTTGTCAGATATATCTACTGAGTTTGACGCACAAGGATTTGCGTCACTGCCATTTGGCGATGCTACTTCTTATGCTTCTCTAAAAGACTATATTGTAATTAATAGAGCATCCAAGGATGGAAATCAATGGGCAAGATATAATAAATGGACACATAAAAGTGTAATAGAAAATATTGCTGAGATTAATAATATGTCAGCAGTTTTAGACCAAACATATAGAGCAACAAGGCCTATTATCGAGTTTGACGCAGGATTAAAACTTTACAATTTTGGAACACAATCAAAGACATCAGTAGACCTAGTTGATACAGTTACAACAGATGTGTTCTCTAATATTGAAGGACAAGTTGGTTACTTTGTAGATGGAGTAGAATTAGTTACAGGCATGCGTGTGTTATTCACAGCAGACCCAGACAGTTTTGTTGCAGGAAAAATATACGAGGTTAATTTTATAAATCAAAACGGAAATTTACAGCTTGCCTTAAAAGAAACTACAGATACAATTCCGTTAATTGATGAAACAGTATTAGTTAAAGCAGGTAGTAATTTTAAAGGAAAAATTTTCTATTATAATGGAACTACATGGAAGCAAACACAAGATAAGACTAAAGTAAATCAACAACCATTATTTGATATGTATAACGATGCAGGAGCACAGATTAATACATTAGAGTCAAGCACGTTTGCAGGAAATAAAATTTTTAGTTATAAAGTTGGCACAGGTGCTAATGATACAGAATTAGGATTTCCATTAAGTTATAGAACTATCGAAAATAGTGGTGATATTGTTTTTGATTTTAATTTATTAGCAGATACTTATCAATATGACGAAATTGCAGATGTATTCACTGTTAGCACAGACACTGCATTATTAAGAAAGTATACTGATAGAACAACGTTTACAAATGTTTCTGGTTGGACAAAAGCACCAACAAAATCAGTACAGCCTGTTGTTAAACAAACAACAGTTACCGCAAGGACAAATAACTTTATTGTCGACGTTTATACTAACAGCGGAGACTTAAATGATTTAGACATAAAAGTTTATGTGAATAGTAATCGTAAACGAGATGGGATTGACTACACAATAAACAGAGTCAACGGGTATGCTTATGTAACATTTGATAAAGAACTAACAGCAGATGACAAACTAGTTTTAAAAACAACATCTAGTTCACCTAAAAGAGAAGGTGTTGGATATTATGAATTTCCAATAAACTTTGAAAAAAATCCGCAAAATGAAAATGTTACTACGTTTACATTAGGGGAAGTGTTAGACCATGTTGACAGCATTGTTGATAATGTAAATGGATTTGAAGGCATATTTCCTGGAACAAGTAATTTAAGAGATTTAGGAAATGCATCAAAATTTGGTTTGAAATTTGTACAACACAGTGGCCCGGTCAATCTTGCTTTATATAATTTGACAGATAAAGATTATGATTCTATAGAAGCAATTAAATATTCTGGTATAGAATATCTTAAATTTAAAAGAGAGTTTTTAAGAATAGCAAATGAGTTAGGATTTGAAGGTACTGAAAAAATACATGTTGATAAAGTTCTAACAGAACTTAATGCAAATAAAACTAATAGTGATCCTTTTTACTTTAGTGATATGTTAGCACATGGTGGAGATACAAAAGTAAGTCATATTATTGAAGACCAATCACAAACAATTTTTAGTTTAACAAGCGGAATAGATTTTACACAATTATCTGAAAAAGCTGTACTAGCATACCTTAATGAAAAACAACTTTTATTATATGAAGATTACACTATTAGTACTGATGGATTTTTAACTTTATTAAACGCTCCTAATGCAGGAGACATATTAGATGTTTATGAATATAAAACTACAGACGGTTGCTGGATACCTCCTACACCTACAAAATTAGGATTATATCCTAGATTTACTCCTGAGATATTTTTAGATGACACATACATAAAAACACCTACGGATGTAACAGGCCCTTGGAAAATTTATGGTAGAGATACAACCACAACTAAATCATATAAAGGCAAACTTGGATGGTTCTATCCTTTGTTTACAGATGAAGTATCGGCATCTCAAGAGGATATAAGAAACGGCGGAACTGGGGCAACTCATACACACTTATTTACAGGAACTAATACATTATTTTATATGCCAAATAGTGCAATGAGTCATGCAACTAATGATACACAATTATTAGAAGAATATCCAAAAGCAAAACCAATGTTACAAGGGCATGATGGTAGTTTGTGGAAATGTTTTGGCGACTTTAGAGATAATCTTCTACTAGATATAGAAAAACGAATTTATAATAATATAAAACAGACATATGACGAAAATATTTTAGATATTGTAGATTATGTAGACAGCAAAAATAGAAATACAGGATTTTCTAGAACACAAGTTTCCAAAACTATGATATCAGAATTTAATGTTTGGTTACAGACTGTAGGCACACCGGATTATGTATCGAATACGATTTATCGTTCAGGAGATGGGTTCACATATTATTATGGAATGGCATCTGATCCTTATGACAAACCCTTAGCTGGTTTTTGGCGTGCTATATACAAAGACTTTTACAATACAGATAGACCTCATAGCCATCCATGGGAAATATTAGGTTTTAAAGAAAAGCCTGATTGGTTTGATACAGAATATGGTACAGCCCCTTATACAAGTAATAATTTGTTGCTTTGGCAAGATATGGCTAATGCTGTTGTTAGAGGCACAGCAGGTTCAAAAGTAACATACAGAAACAAATTTAAAAATACAGATATTTTTAATTATATCCCTGTTGACGAAAGTGGTAATTTAATACCCCCTAGTGGAACAGGTTATTCTAGAGGAAATATTACTACAACATATGGTAATCAATTTAAGTTTGGTGATGAAGGACCTGTAGAAACTGCGTGGAGAAGAAGTTCTCACTATCCGTTCAGTTTAATGATATCTTGGGCTTTGAATCAGCCTGCACAATTTTTTGGTTTAGCATTTGATCGTAGTAGGATAGCACGTAATGGTGCGGGAGAATTAATTTACAGAGATACAAGTAAGAGAATTGAATTAAGTAAATTAAAATTTCCTAACAGTGCAACTGATAGTGAAAGAGTGTTTACATCGGGTATAATTAACTATATTCAAGGCTACCTTGCAGGTAATGATACACTTAGATTTACTGAATATAAATCAAATATTAAAAACATAGAAAATAAATTAGCTTCAAAGATTGGAGGATTTACTCAGAAGTCCAAATTTAGACTTATACTAGATGCTAGAACTCCTACAAATGAAGGAAATGTTTTTGTTCCAGAAGAAAACTATAAAATACAATTAACTAAAAGTATTCCTACTGACGTTTTATCTTACAGTGGTATGATTATTGAAATATCTCCATCTGGATATATTGTAAAAGGTTATGATAAAGATAATCCTGTATTTAAATATTATCCAGTAAGACGGAAAAATAGCGACAGAGTAATCAATGTTGGCGGAGTTAGTGAAAACTTCTTAACATGGACAGAAGGAAAAAGTTATGAACCTGGCCAAATTGTAGAAGTATCAGACAACTATTATAGAGTTAAGATAAGTCATACAGCAGGTGATAGTTTTAATCAAGATAATTATCAAAAGTTGCCAGAACTTCCTGAAGAAGGAGGAGCAACAGCTTATCTGTCTACTAATTTTGAAACTGTTGTACAAGAAATGCCATATGGTACATTGTTTAGTGAAAAACAAGAAGTTGTAGATCTTATGATGGGATATCAGGAATATCTTATAAGATCAGGATTTAAATTTGATACCTTCAATAAAGAAATTGAGGAAGTTGAAAATTGGAGACTTAGTGCTAAAGAATTTTTATTCTGGACAACACAATCTTGGGATAACGGAACTATACTTACTGTAAGTCCTAGTGCTAGAAATATTGAATTTAGTAAACCATTTAATGTAGTAGATGATATATATGATAATTTTTATGATTATAGTTTATTAAAAGCAGATGGAAAAAGATTACTAGCAGATTTTGCTACCACAGAAAGAGATAATACTAACGATTTTGGAATATTTGTAAAAAATACTAATGATGGAATATATCATTTAAAAATTCCTTTAGTTCAACACGAGCATGCAGTTATTATTGATAATAAAACTGTATTTGGAGATGTAATCTATAATAGAGCTCAAGGATATAGACAAGAAAGAATAAAAGTAAAAGGATATCGTTCAGACGACTGGAACGGATCGTATAATATTCCAGGCTTTATTTTTGATGATGCTGTTGTTACAGAATGGTTACCATACCAAGATTATAAAATAGGGTCGCTTATAAAATATAAACAATATTTTTATGTTGCAACAACAAATGTAACAGGAACACAATTATTTAATGATACAGGTTGGGTATTACTAGATGAAAAACCTGAACAAAAACTTTTACCTAATTTTGATTACAAAGCAAAACAATTTTCAGACTTTTATGATCTAGATTCAGATAACTTTGATATTGAACAACAAAAACTTGCACAGCATGCGACAGGATATCAAAAAAGAAAGTATCTTGAAAATATTATTAACGACGATGTAAGTCAGTACAAATTCTTCCAAGGTGCTATTCAGGATAAAGGTACTAAGAATGTATTAATAAAACTATTTGATAAGCTAGGAAGTGCAAATAAAGATAGTTTAGAATTTTTTGAAGAATGGGCAGTACGTGCAGGACGTTATGGAGCATCTACAGGAGATGAACAATTTGATTTTGTATTGGATGAATCTAAGTATAGGCAAGAGCCTCAGCAAATAGAATTAGTAGATAGAATTAATCCACAAGATACAAGTTTAATTTATAGGTTAGATAGAAATTCAATATATGTCAAGCCAAAAGATTACGACCATAAACCTTTACCTACAAAATACTTCAATGAAGAAAATAGTTATACTAAAACAGCTGGATATGTTAATCCGTCCGACGTTGGTATTAGTCTTCAAACATATGATGATTTAATTACACAAAATACAATTCCTACGAATAGTTATATTTGGACAGCTTTAGATAAAACACAGCAAACTTGGAATGTTTATAAATTAGAACCAACAGATTTTAGAATTACTAAAGTTACAGAAAGTCAATCTAACAAATTTACTATTACTGTTGATAAATCTGTATTTTTTGCAAAAGGTGATATTATCGGAATTAATGATATTTCAGATGCTACCGACGGGTATTATAAAGTAGATAGCGTATCTCTTAATATAATAACTTTAGAAAGTACAGAAGGCGAAGACATTGAAGCTACAGATGACACTACAGAAGTTAATGGTTATATTACACAATTCAAGCAGGCTAGACTTCCAACACTTGCTTTAGCAAATGACAGTCTTAATGTATCTAATCAAAATAGCACACTATGGGTAGATGATGACGATACAGGTCGCTGGATTGTTTTAAAGAATAGAGAAATATTTGAATTAAAACCTAACATTGTAAACACAGCCGCAGGAGTTTTAGATTCCACTGAAAAGGATTTTGGTACAGCCTTTAGTGTTACTAGTAATAACAACCGCATAGCAATTACAGCACCAAAAGATCTAAATGGTAGTGTTTACATATATCAAAGACCAAGTGATAATACAGATTTTGGATTTTTACAGCAAATAGATGAACAATCATTCTTATTTGATTCAAACGGTGGCTTTGGACAAAGTGTTGCAGTAAGCCCAGATGGCAAATATCTTGCAATTGGTTCACCACATGCTTCTAATGTTAAAAGTAGACTAAAAGGAGATTATAATAAGAATGAACCATATACGCAAGGTGATATTGTTTTATACTCTAGTCAGTTATGGAAGGCCGCAAGAGATGTAGAAGCAGATGCATTACAAACTTACAACAATCATGCATCAAATCAACAAGCCAAAGAAAATGATTATGATTCTGCTTCACAACAATATCCAGAAATTGAATATATTGTAAGAGGCGATTATACATTAGGTGCTAATTCAGATACAGATCATATTTTAATTAGAGCAGAAAAAGAACAGTTTGAAGGAACTAAGCCAGGCGACATTCTAACTTTAAAATGGAACAAATATACAACTACTGCACAAGCAGGTATAGAGCCTTTTAATAATGATAGTGTAATTACTGAATCTTTGTTAAACGGAAATCATACTATAGTTGATAAAGTACAACACATAATTCATATTCAAAGTGCATTAAGTGTGCCAAATGCTGGTACAGATATTACCACAGATACTTGTAGGGCAACAATACAATATAGAAGAACAAACAACGAAAATGAAATGACAGCTTACATTAAAGATGTAAATGGTGCATTTCAAGGCACAGGAAAAATTTACGCAGACGGTATTTTAATTGGAGATTATGTAGAAGTATTACAAATCACAGACGACTATCATACAGGTTGGTGGTATGTCAATGTAGGTAGCACATTCACAAGTAATAATCTTACAGAAACAAATGCAAATCTTGTGATACAAGATATTACATTAGAAAATAATACTGTTAATAATCCTTTCTTTAGTAACATACTAGATACTAAACAATTACAAAATTTAGCTAATCCAACAAGAGCATCTGAGTTTGGAATACTATCACATACACAGGGACAAAGCAATATACAAGTGCTTGATAGTAAGTGGTGGCTAAGAACTCCGCTAACACACGGTAATAGTATTTCTATAGGCGATAAAACTAGAGTATGGCTTAACACAATCCGTGTTAATGGACTAGTGCAAGATCCTTCTGCTATAGGATTGTCATCAACATATATTAACAGTACCGAACATACAGTTGCAGATATATGGAACGGTTATATTGAGGTAAGATTAACAAACTTTGATTTAAATGGTGATCCTTTTATACCAAATATTGGAGACACACTAACAGATACAGCAACAGGATCTACAGCGACTATTGCGTATATTGAAAGAGCATTTGCTACTGCTAAAATTTATTTAAAAAACAAAAGCGGCGCCTGGGCTGTAGGATCAGATTTTGGTGTAAATTCAAATGCAACCTTTGTACAGAATGTTCCAGGTCTTGGACCTGCTACAAGAACTATGGGGCCTATTAATTCTGCACACATGGAAAATACTATTTCAGGACCTATCATTGTTATTGATACAGGTACTAATATTCCTATAGTGCAAAGCGGAATAAACTATTTACGAGATTTAGAATATTGGGTGTATACATCTTATTCAATAGACGGTATTACTGACAGTGCTAATCCTCCATCATCTATTAATTTAGACTGGACAAGAGTTTATAACATTCCTGTTGTTGCTGAAGGGTATAGCACAGGATTATCTGAACAAGGTACTTTTGCAATATACGAAATTAAAGGTGTAACATACAGCCTTATAGATTATTTTACTGTTCCAAATAGTGCAGATAACAGACAGTTAGGTACTAAACTAAGATTTGTACAGCCAGATTCAGATAGTTACAAACTTTATATTCATGCTCAAGGAGATGGATCAGAAGAAAATCAAGGCAGAATATATTTTGTTAATAAAAATTCTACAGATGACTGGGCTTTATCTGTGCAGAAAAATTATAGAGGTCACTTTAGTGTTTCTGCAACTTATTTTGAAAATGAATATGCTAGATTTGGAGATACAGTATACAAAGCAAATACAAACTTAATTCCAGGAACATTCGATGTAAGTCAATGGACTGCACAAACAAGTGGATTAGACTTATTAGGTTATGTTCCTAATGATATAAACTTTTCTCTAGTTGAAAGCACATTAGAACAAAACAACTTAGAAACATTTGGTTCTGACTTTGATGTTAGTAATGATGGCGAAGTGTTAATTGCTAATTCCGTATATACAAGTGTATATGAAATCCAACAAGATGGAGTAACTTTAGGTATAGATAGTAGTATAGCAAACAGAAAAGTTGTTGTATATAGATTAAACGGTACTAATTATGAATATTCACAAATATTAGAACCCTTTAACCTAACAGAAGATTTTGGTTCAACAATAGCAGTATCAGCAGATGGTAGAAAAATAGCCGTTGGAGCACCTTTCAATAGTGACGTAGTAGATGATGGCGGAGCAGTGTATCTTTACATACAAAGTGGTGATACTTTTGTATACTCTCAGACATTACGTCCTATAGATACAAAGCCTAATGTACAATTTGGTACAAAACTTGACTTCGATGGAGATACTTTAGCTGTAGCATCTAGAGGCGGAACTATGGTAAGTTCTACATCTTTTGATACTTACAAAGAACTTAAAGAAAATGAGCTATATGTTTTAGATCCGTTATCTGGACTTAATCCAACAGCAACGTCATTTGATAATAATTCTTCTAAGTTTCAAACAGTTGATACAGGTAGCGGAGTTGTTACAATATATGAAACAATTAACAACACATTACTTTATAGTCAGAACTTTACATACAATCTAGACACACAAGATTTTGGTAACAGATTACTTGTAAGTAAAAACCATGTCTATATTGGATTACCTAAGCAACAAGTTCCTGAAAGTAGTATACTAGATAAAGGATTAGTTGCAGAATATCGTAAGCCAGCAGACATGAAATCTTGGACAATTACAAGAACACCTATTTTACCTGCAGATACAAGCAAATTTAAAGGTTTATACTTATACAATAAAGATACTAATAGTCTGCTAACATACTTAGATTATATTGATCCAATACAAGGAAAAATTGCAGGCCCTGCTGAACAAGAACTAAGTTTCAAAACAAGTTATGATCCTGCAAGGTATACAGTTTCTACTGATACAACAATTACAGCTGATACTTTAAATTATATCAGCGATGAATGGATTGGTAAGTTATGGTGGGATATAGATAGTGCAAAATTTATTAATCATCATCAAGGAACAATTAGTGAAGCAACAGCAAATTTTAACACGTTGTTTCCAGGAAACAGTGTTGAAGTTTATGAATGGGTAGAATCTACTCTTTTACCAAGTGAATGGGATAATTTAGTTGGCACAGAAGCAGGAATTGCAAGAGGTGTAAGTGGCACAAGTAAATATGGCGATAGTGTTTATAGTGTAAGAAGAAGATATAATAAAAACTCTGAAACATTTACAAATTATTATTACTATTGGGTGTTTAATAAATCTACATTGCCAAATGTGCCGGATAGAATTACTACTTGTTCTGATGTTATAAATTACATTACTGTACCTGCTGATATGGGATATAGATTTGTTGCAATGTTAGGCGCAGATAGATATGCAATATATAACTGTGCTTCATTTATTGAAGATAAAGATACTGCGATTAGTTTTAATTGGTGGACTATTGATAATCAAGAACAGCCTACGCATTTAGAATACCAATTGATCAGTGACGGTCTTGAAACAAGTATACCTAATTCAGAAATAGAACAAAAATGGTTCGATAGTCTAGTAGGATTTGACCGAAACGATAGACCTGTACCAGACATAGGCTTGCCTATAAAACTTCGTTACGGCGCATTGAACGAACCAAGACAGAGTTGGTTTATAAATAGAACAGAAGCACGTAAACAATTTATTGAAAGAACAAATAATACCTTAAGCAAAGTTTTAATTGTTGACGAATTTGATCTTTCTAAATTAACAGGTTTTGACCCACAACCAACACTAGCTACAGGAATTTATGATACTACCGCAGACACTTTTGGTGAGATAGGATTTGTAAGTATTGCTAGAGTGAAACCAGCAAGTCTAACTTTAGAAGTTGAAAACGGTGTAATTATAAATGTTATAATAAATGATCCTGGACAAGGATATATTAATGAACCAACTTATGTTATAAGTGATAAAGAAGGATCAGGTTGTGAATTAAAACTTAATATAGATGATAATGGAAAAGTTTCTAGCGTTGATATTATAAATGGTGGTAGAGATTATACAAATAATGTTTCTATTACAGTAAGAAAGTTTGCAGTTCTTGTTAAGAATGATGAAACAATTAATAACAAATGGGCAGTATATCAATGGGACGGTGTAGAGTACCTAAGAACTTTTACACAAAGTTACGATATAAACTTATATTGGGAATACAAAGATTGGTATGCAACATCATATAATCAGTTTACATTTATAAATCATACATTAGACGCAAGCTATCAAATATATGCCCTAAATGATCAAATAGGCGACATTGTTAAAATAAACAATGTAGGTACTGGCGGATGGTTGTTACTTAAAAAGATAGCTGAATTAGAAACACAAGACTATACACTAGCTTATGAAACAATTGGTAGAGAAAACGGAACTATTGGATTTAAAAATAGTCTTTATGATGTAAATGCAAGTAACACAGCATTTGATGGTGCAAGTTTTGATAAAATATTTTACGATACTGAGCCAAATACAGAATTTAGAAAAATATTAGAAATTTTGAAGGCTGATATATTTGTTGATAATCTTGCTGTTCACTGGAATGAATTATTCTTTGCAAGCGTACGATATGTATTTACAGAGCAACCTAATGTTGACTGGGCATTCAAAACAAGTTTTGTAAAAGCAAAACATAACATTGGAGAACTAGAACAAAAAGTAACATTCCAAAATGATAGTTTACCTAGTTACCAAGATTATGTAGAAGAAATGAAGCCATATAAAACTAAGATAAGAGAGTATCTAAGTTCTTACGAAAAAATAGATCCTGCAAATAATGTAATTACAGATTTTGATCTTGCACCATACTATAACGAAGATGAAGGTAAGATTGTTCCGCAAAGTGTTAAAGTTATAGACGGCGAAATTATTGAAGGAACATCAGATTTACAAAATTATCCAAGCAAACATTGGTTAGATAACTTAGGATATCAAATTAAATCTTTGAGTATTGCAGATGCAGGTTCCGGATACTTAGTTGCGCCTAAAATTATAATTTCCGGCGGCGGCGGAACTGGAGCGAAAGCTGAAGCATTTATTGGTAACGGAAGAGTTACTAGTGTAAAAGTTACAAACGCAGGTAGCGGATACCTAACAGCTCCTACAATACAAATTGTAGGTACTACAAGTGATGACGGAAGTGTTGCTAGATTAAGTGCTATACTAGGAGAAGGAAAATCTAAAACTGCACATATAAGATGCAAGTTTGACAGAGTTACAGGAACTTATCTATTCCAAACACTAAATGAAACGCAAACTTTTACATCAACATTAGATCAACAAATATTTGATTTAAAATGGCCAATGCAGTTAAAGTCAACACAGATTACTGTTACAGTTGACGGCTTAGAGTCATTGCGTAGTGAGTATACATTTAGTAATGTTACTACCGACACTAAAGGTTTCACAAGAAGTAATGGACGTATTACATTTACTAATTCTTTAGCACAAAATAAAACTGTTACAATAACATACAACAAAGCACCAGAGTTACTACAAGCACAAGATAGGATTAATCTTTATTATAATCCTACATCAGGTATGTACGGAAATGACCTTTCACAACTATTAGATGGTATAGACTATGGCGGAGTAGAAGTAAGTAGTTTCAGCTTTGGTTCAGGAAGTGGTTGGGACTCAGACGAATGGTTTACAACTACCTATGATACTTTTGATACAACATTTGAAGACGAAATATTCCAAATTGGCGACGATAGCACAAGGGTTTTAAATTTTGCTAGTCCTTTAGTTTCAGGAATGATTTACAATGTTTATAAAAATGGTGTGAGAATAGATGATCCTAATTTTGGCACAGCAAATCCTGTTACTAATATAAATGCAGTTATGCAAAGTATTACAGGTGCAGGACAAACAGGAGTTGCTTTATATGATGACGATAGCATATTAGCAGATACAGTTTTATTAGATGAAGAAATTATTCCTACTACTTTAAATGATGTTTTAGTATTTAGAAAATCAACTTCAGACGGATCTTTCTTACCAGATCCAAGGTCTTATGATACTGTATTAACAGGCGGCGACTTTGCATTTACACAAGCAAGAGGTATCAATCCAGAAGAAATAATAATTGACGGAGATGACTTTGTATCACCTACGACTAGTAAAGGACCAGAGGAGCAAGTTCCTGGACAAGTACTAGATTCGGTTAATATTAGAGTATTCAGTAGACCTAAAGATGGCGGAAGCACACTCTCAAGTAATTCTTATAGAACAGACGGTGTTACAGGCAATTATAATTTTGGAATACAACCACAAAATAAAGAAGGTTTATTTGTAAAACTTAATGAAGTGCTTCAATCACAATCATCGTATACTGTAAACTATAAAACAAAAACAGTATCTTTCAAAACTATTCCTAGTGCAAATCAAGATGTTAATATTGTTTCTATTAGTGGCAACGGAAAAAATGCTATAGAACAAAGTGAATTTAGAGGCGACGGAAGTACTAATGCTTTTGTAACTAAAATACATTATAGTACTGACTTAGATTACTATGCAACAGTAAATGGTGTAGCTGTTGAGTCAGTGCTTACATCTAGTGGTGATAGCACAGATCAAGATCCAAAGGCAATGATAGTATTTGGTAGTGCACCACCTGATAATAGTGTCATTAGCTATGCAATATATACTTCTATTGATAGTTTTAGTAAAATTGAAACTACTGAATTTATAGGCGACGGAAGTACAAAAATATTTACTTTAGATAAAACACCGTATAGCTCATTACCTAACAGTCATAATGTAATTGTAAAACTAGATAATACAATATTGAATCCTGGATATAATCAATCATTTAATTGTACACTTGCACAGAGAGAATATTTCTTAGAAGTATGGCAAGCACCAATTGGAAGTTTCCAAGATAAAGACATACTAATATTACTTAATGGCAAAGAACTTACTATTGCAGTTGAATATAATCTGCGTCCTGCAAACAGTAGTATTATTTTAGAGCCAGGAATTGGTCGCGAAGGTGATATATTAGAAGTGTATATTAGAACAGACGGAGATTATGCGTTTGGCGATGTGCAACTTATTAATTCTAATTTAACATGGGTCGACAGTGGAGCAAATTTACTGCTTAACACAGCACCTGCAGATGGACAAAAATTAACAGTATATACATTTAATAAACATGATAGTATGGATTTTGAAAGACAAAACTTTGATGTTATTGCTAGAAGCACAATTACAGTAGGTACTGATGACCACATACAATTTAATCATATTAAAGCAGGCCTAATTAAATTAAGATATCCAGCAATTGATGCACAATATGTTTGGTTAACAATAAACGGAGTGCTACAAACACCAAGTGTTGACTATAAACTTACTGATGATAGAAACTTTGTAAAATATAACGGGTCATTTGCAGATGATGATGTTATAGAAGTATTACAATTTAGTTCACAAGGTGAAATCCAATCTAATTTTGGATTCAGCCAATTTAAAGATATTTTAAATAGAAATATTTACAAAAGACTTGGAGATACTGCTCCGCTTAAACTTGCTAAAGATCTATTAACATTAGACAAGGAAATCTTATTAGATGATGCAAGCAGTATTAGCACACCTGATAAAAATAGCAGTATGCCTGGTATTTTGTTCATTAATGGTGAAAGAATTGAATACTTGATCAAACAAGGTAATGTTTTACGTCAAATTCAAAGGGGAACACTAGGAACAGGTGCTCCAGCTGTACATGAAGCAGGTAGTGATGTATATAACCAAGGACCAACACAAACAGCACCTTATGCAGATCAAACTATTATAGATGAGCAAACAGGTGATGGTTCTACAGCAGTATTTCCGTTAGGATTTACACCAAAAAGTGTAAATGAGTTTGAAATATTCGTTGCAGGTAAAAGATTGCGTAAAAATGCAATACAAATGTTTAATCCTGCGTTAGATCAAGATTCTCCTGAAGCTGATGAAACTGCACCAGCAGAGTTTTCAGTAGATGGCACCACAGCAAGTGTAACTCTGTTAAATACACCAGCAGTGAATGCTAAGATAAAAATTGTCAGAAGACAAGGAAAACGCTGGTCAGATCCAGGAATTTCACTTAATGATGCGAAAAGTTTGGTAGCACGTTTCTTTAAGGCAGAAAAGGTGGAGCTACCCAAATAAATACAGTATAGGACAAAGGTATGATTAACAACATAAAAGAAGAAAACGGAGTAATGCTCCAAGGACATATTAAGATTACTGACGCTAATACAGGCGAAGTAATAGTCGATAAACGCAATGCTATTCACTACGAGAATATGAGTATTTCACTTGCAGAAAGTTTAGCTAACGCAGGACAAGGAACTGTTTATCAAATGACATTTGGTAACGGAGGAACTAGTATTGACCCAACTGGAATTATTACATACCTTACACCTAACAGTACAGGAACAAACGCTAGCCTTTATAACCAAACATTTATTAAAGTTGTAGATGACAGAAGTGTTAATAACACAGACCCTGCAAGAAATAAGATCGAATCAAGGCATGTAAGTGGTACAAATTATACAGATATTGTTGTAAGTTGTTTACTTGATTACGGTGAACCATCAGGACAAGATGCTGTTGATAATGCAACCGACGCTAATAGTTTATATGTATTTGATGAATTAGGCTTAGTAAGTTATAGTCCATCAGGACAAGGTAGACTGTTGACACATGTAATTTTCCACCCAGTACAAAAAAGTTTGAATAGGTTAATTCAAATTGACTATACTGTGCGTGTACAAAGTTTATCAGGATTTAGTGAATAATGGCTTATACAATTAACTACTCAGATACTAACAAGGGTACTATCTCAATAGAAGATAATACAATTAATCAGCAAACAAGTCTAGATATTCCTGGACGTAACACAACTAGTTATGGGTCAGTTATTGCAGAAAGTTTTTTAAAGCAATTAGAAAATTTTGCTAATACATCAGCACCAAGAAATCCAATACAAGGACAGCTATGGTATGACAGTTCAACAGGCATTGATACATTAAAATTGTACGATGGCACAGACTGGGTAAATGCTAGTGGACTTAAAAAAGGAAGCACAGCACCAGAGGTATCAAATGCACTGCAAGGCGATCTTTGGTCAGATACAGATAACAATCAGTTGTATATTTTTACAGGTAGTGGTTGGACACTTGTTGGACCAGAGTATAGTGACGGTTTGCTAACAGGAGCAAAGCCGGAGGTAGTTACAGGTAAAGATGAAGTACTTTATACAATCCTGCAACTTGAAGTTAGCGGAAGTCCTATTGCAATTTATTCAACAAGAACATTTCAACCAAAAAGTACAATCACAGGATTTACAATTATCCAACCTGGCTTGAATTTATCTTCAGCAAATATTGGCGGAGACGGAATAGCAAAATATCTAGGTACCAGTGAAAAAGCAGAAAACTTAGTTGTATCAGGTGCAAGTGTTGCGGCAAGTAACTTTTTAAGAAGTGATGTTGCAAGTACATCATCAGAAAAATTAACAATTAGTAATAACTCAGGTATACAAGTAGGACAGGACGCTATTGTTACATTTGACGTACAAGGTACATCGGGAGTTGTAACTAACCTAACATCGGGTGCACCTATTGACTTTAAGGTTAATAACTTAGGTGTACAAGCAAATGTAATTAGAATTGACTCAACTGAAAAAGTTGGTATTAATACACTATCACCTGCAGAAGCATTAGATGTTGCAGGTTCTATACAAGCAAGTGCAAACTTAATTGTGCAAGGTACTACAGACAGTGCAAGTATAGGAACAGGTGCAGTTAAGATTAGCGGCGGCGTAGGTATTGCTAAAAAATTATTTGTAGGAACAGATTTAAATGTTGCAGGAACCAGTACAGTAGGTGCAGTTGCACCTATAGCAACACAAACATATTCATTAGGCACAAGTGATAGACGCTGGTCACAAGTGCATGCAGTTGAATTTAGAGGTAATGTAGTAGGTAACATAACAGGTACAGTTACAGGTGGAGCCGCAAATGCAAATAAACTTACAAGTGCTTCAACATTCCAATTGACAGGAGACGTAAGTTCTAATCAAATTACATTTGATGGACAAGTTGGAGGAACTACAAAAACATTTAACACAGCAATCAGTAACACGTTTATTGCTAACAAGACACTTGCTACACAACCTAATAATGATGATGAAATTATTATCAACAGAATTTCAGGTGATGATACAGGTGTATTTAAAATTTCACAAGCCGCACTAGTAAGCAGTGTTCCAGTTATACCAATTGGAACTATTGTACCATTTGGCGGTGTTAACACACCAGCAGGATGGTTGTTATGTGATGGAACAGAAGTTAGAATTGCTGATTACTTAAATTTATATAATTCAGTACAATATCAATTTAAAGATCAAAGCCAAGTTACATCAGGATTTTTTGGACTACCTGACTTTAGAGGTAGGTTCCCACTAGGTGCTGATAACTTAGGCGGAACAAGTGCAAATAGAGTATCAGATGCAAACGCTGATACAGTTGGACTAGCATCAGGTGTTGAAAGTAGAGCAATTGATGTTAAAAACTTACCAGAACACGAACACGATTTAAGATCACCAAAAGGTGCTCAGTTTTATGTAATACTTGACGACAGTGGCGTTCAGCAAGATGCTGATACAATACCATATGATGCTCCAACAGGATCAGGAGCAGGACAAGCTAGAACATCATCAGGTGGTGTGTTAAACAGAAGAAACATTGCTTACAATCTAAACACAGGTTTAGAAGAATTTGAAACTTTTGATATTACAGAGCTTGGAACTCCATACAATGTTATGAACCCGTTCTTAACAGTCAAATATATTATCTATACGGGAGTCGGGGGCTAATATGGCATATCAGATTAATAAGACTACGGGTGCTTTACTTGTAAATTTAGCAGACGGACAAATTGATGTAACAAGCACTGATATTACATTAATTGGAAAAAACTACACAGGTTTTGGTGAAGCAATTAACGAAAACTTTGTTAAGATGCTTGAAAACTTTGCAAACGCATCGTCGCCATCTAATCCACTAGCAGGACAAATTTGGTGGGATTCATCAAACAGTAGATTAAAAGTTTATACAGGTACTGATTGGACAACAGGTGGAGGACCTATTGTACAACCTAAGCAACCTACAATGGTTGCAGGTGACATGTGGATTGATAATGATGCAAATCAATTATACTTTTTTGATGGCACTGATTTAGAATTAGCAGGCCCAATTTACAATGCATTCCAAGGTAAGTCTGGACCTGAAGTTGTAACCGTGCTAGACAACACAGGTACAAGTAGAACTATTGTTAAGTACTGGGTAGGTGGTACATTTGTAGGCTTATGGAGTAAAGTTCCATTTACTCCGCAAAACGTAGATACAATTCCAGGATTTACAGGCGATGTTGTAAAAGGATTTAATGTTGTTGACTCAGATTTTGTATTTGCTGGCACAGCGTCTAGAACATCAGCACTAGTTGACAGTAATAATGTTTCAAGAACAGCGGCACAGTTCCTTGCAAGTGACTCTGATGATGCAACATCAGGTGCATTAACAGTTAGAAACAATTTAGGACTTACAATTGGACTTACAGACAACAATGTTACAAAAGTAACATCAGAAGGTGTTGTTAATGAGAACCAAGTATCAGGACAAAACTACACATTTAGAATGACTACCAGCAGTGGTAAGACTGATGCAATGACGATTGATTCATCAAATAGCAGAATTGGTATTTTTAACACTAGTCCAACAGAAACATTAGACGTTGGTGGCAACATGAGAGTAGCCGGAAACTTAATTGTTGACGGAGAGACAACAGAACTTGATGTACAAAAATTATTAGTTAGAGATAAAAGTATAGAATTAGCAAAAGGTGACGATAGTACGTTGCTTGACGACGCAGGAGTTGACCAAGCAGGTATAACAGTTGCATCTTCAAACGGTACAAAAGAATTTTTATGGCGTAACAATACAAACTCATGGACATCTAATGTAAGCGTAAACTTAACTGGAGCAAGTTCACTTAAATTTAACGGGGTTGATATTATTACAGGATCATCAGCAGTTGGTATTACAAGTGTTGGTGCATTAACAACAGCAAATATTGGTAGTTTTAGCTTTACAGGCGGCAATGCTTTATCTACAACCACTGTAGATGGAAGCGGAAACGGTATGAACATTACAGCGGCCGGTAATATTAACTTAGTCACATCAAGACAAATTAGAAATGTTAGTGATCCAACAGCGGCACAAGATGTTGCAACTAAAAATTATGTTGATAGTAGCATTAATTTAGAAGTGATAGCACTAGCATTAGACGTTACAGGACTAGGAACAGCAGGAACTGCACAACAGCATACAAATATAGCTACAATTTTAAATGATATTTCACCGGCAAACACAAAACAAAACGGTACTGAAGCTAGAATACACTGTACAACCACTACAGGTGCTACAGCGACACTTACAGGTTCTGCTTTGAACACTGCATTTAATGAAAATACAATACTAGTACAGCAAAAAGATAATAGCGGCAACGATGATGGCTCTGTAAGTGTTATTCAAAGTGCTACATTTAATGATGCTACTGGTGCTATTACATCTACAGTAACAAGAACACTTAAATTATTTAGAATTTCATCAGGAGCATGGGGTTATGTCCAAGACTTGACTCCGGGTAGTTTGATATAAATACATATAACACAATTAGGGGTTAATAAATGGCATACGTAATAAATTTAACAAATGGAGGGTCGTTAGTAACGGTCGAAGACGGAACCATTGACCAGAGTACTTCACTTAAATTAGTAGGTAAGAACTATGCTGGTTATGGTGAAATTCAAAACGAAAACTTTATCCATTTACTAGAAAACTTTTCTAGTGCAAGTCAGCCAGCTGGTCCATTATCTGGACAGATTTGGTTTGATAATTCAGTAAAAAAATTAAAGTTCTACGATGGAACAAAATTTAGAACAACAGGCGGAGCAGAAGTTGCTACTACCCAACCAGTTGGTTTAACAACAGGTGATTTTTGGTGGGATAGCGGTAACAATCAGTTATATGCACAAAATGCCGACGGTGGATTTGTCCTAATTGGTCCACAGTCAATAGGTACTACAGTAAGTGCTATGGTAACTGCACAAATACGTGATAACAATCAAGTAAACAGAACTGTAATTAAAGGTACTGTTGATGATGGTGTGGTTTTTATTGTAAGTAATTCAGAATTTACAATTGATACTACAGATCCAGCAAATGTTATATCAGGTTTTGATGTAGTACGTCAAGGATTAACCCTAAGAAACACAACAAATGCTACAAACGGTGTGACAAGTTCAGCACACAGATACCACGGTACAGCAACAAACTCTGAAAGACTTGGCGGAGTGCTTGCTTCACAGTTTGTACAAAACACACCAGGAGAAGAAAGTTCATTTGGTGATATTGTTAGATTTTCCGATGCAGGTCTGACAGTTGGTGCGGCAAATGACTTAGCAGTTTACATTGATACAGCTGGCGCAGGTAACGAAGGTATTATTGAAAACACAGTAGGACAAAAAATTAGATTTAAAGTTAAATCATCCGGTGGAGTATCAACAGAAGTATTAAGTATACAAGCAACTGGACTTATTCCAACAATAACAGGAACTTTTGACATTGGTGATGCAAACTATAAATGGAGAAACATGTATGCTACTTCATTTAACGGATTAGCAACACAGGCGATTGCACTACAAGTTGGATCAAATTATAGAACAGGTGATGTAAATCCAACTAATAACACAGTTGCAGTACGTGATTCAAGCGGTAACATTTCTGCTAACGTGTTTAACGGTGTTTCAACAAGTGCAAGATATGCTGACTTGGCAGAGAAATATACTACAGCAGAAGAACATCCGGTAGGAACAGCTATGGAAGTATGCACACACGAAGAGCATGAAGCAGGACCTGCAAAAGCAAGTTCAATGTGTATTGGTGTAATTTCAGCAGAACCTGCATACTTAATGAATAGCGAAGCAGAAGGCCAAGCAATTGGTCTTAAAGGTCGTGTTCCAGTAAGAGTAAAAGGTATTGTTAAGAAAGGTGAAGCAGTTTACGCTTGGGAAGATGGAGTAAGCTCAACAGTACAAACTACAGCGTTAGTTGGTATTGCACTAGAAGCTAGTGATGATGAATCAGAAAAACTAATCGAGTGTGTACTTAAAGTATAAGTATTAAAAAGGAAGTAATATGGCAGTAGGCGATACAATTACCGCGGCGCGGTATAACATTATTCAAGCAAGAATTGCGGCAGTGATTGGTCTAGGATCAGGTGACGAAGGTTATGGTCAGGCTAGAGCAAGTAGCACAGTTGCAGTAGGTGCAACAGTAACAGCTCAAGACATGACAAACTTGTTTACTGACATGACTAAGATTAGATTGCATCAAACAGGAACGGCGCCAGTTGAGATTGCACAGCCTAGTGTAGGTGACACAATTTTAGATTCAAATTCTACTAACAAAGAAGGCTACGTACAGTATGAAACATTAAGTACAACAGCACAAGCGGCAAGATTAAATGCGGCGGCAAGTCAGTTAGGCTTGCAATCTGGTACATCTAGTTCAAGATCTTCAAGTTGGTCAACAGACATCAATACTACATTCACAGTAACCTTTGGTGGATATTCAGTTACTAACGGTGACGGATCAACAACTACAATTAGTGGTACAGATCATATGCGTGTATTTTTTAATGCAGGCGGTACTGTAAATTTAAGTGGATCAATTGGATCCGGTAACACAACAATCAATAATGATTGGCGTAACTTAATGACAAGTGTTGGTACAGTTGTGTTTGGTAGAGCAACTACAAGTAATGGTTCAACAGGTACAAACTATGGCTATTCAAACTTGCCAACTAGTTTTGTAACAATTTTTAACAAAACAGCAAGTGCATATAGTCAAAACGACTATTTGATCCAAGCGAAAAAAAGTGGAGCAGTTTTAACATTCAGAGTTACGTTTAACGAAGATAAAACAGGTAATCCAAACTTTGACGAAGCTGTTACAGCTACTACAACAAGCACAGCACAGCTTAATAGACCTAACAACTCTAGTAGTGTTAACATATCAGCGCCAACTTTCAACAATACAGACAACCTATAAGAGTAAATAGTAATACTAAAGTAGGAGTATAACTATGGACGAAGCACTAGAAAAAGCATTAGATTTTTCTAATTTTACCGCAACTCTTAATGCACAAAAACGTATATTACATGAAAAGTATCTTGACGAGCTTGTAATGTACTCCGATAATGGCAAATTTACAATTACCAAAGAACTTCTAAATTTTGTTTTCATGCTTAGTAAGGGCGGTATAGAGAAAACAGTCATAGTTGATGATAACTATACACCAATACAAATAGACAGTGTTGTTGACTTTGTGTCAAAAGCAATGCAACAATATACAGATGCAACTAACAAGTACTTAGACGAATATAAAGCTCTAAGCACCAAGCGTAGTGTAGAAGGTTTAGTTGATGTCTAATGGTGTACTATGCTTCGCACATAATAACGGAAAAATAGACTATTTAAAGCAAGCAGAATTCCTTGCAAAGCGTGTAAAACAACATTTAAATCTTCCAACTACCTTAGTTACGTCTACGCCACAAAGTCTTAACAGCAATAAAGTATTTGATCAAGTAATTAAAATAGCAGATGATAATAGTAACGTAAAGCGTTATTATAATGGCTCTCTACATCACCAAAGATTATTATTTAAAAATAACGACAGAGTAAAAAGTTATGAATTATCTCCTTATGATACTACACTTGTCCTTGATACAGATTACATAATTTGTAACGATGTATTTAAAAATGCATTTAATAACTTACATAGTTTTCAAATATATAAAAAAGGAATTGATTTGTGTAGTTGGCGTAAGCATAAAGAATTTGATTATATTAATAATACTGGTATTCCTTTTTATTGGGCAACTTGCTTTTGTTTTACAAAAACACAAGAAACAAAAATATTCTTTGACCTGTTGAAACACTTAGTAGATAATTGGAAACATTACGAACAAGTATATAATTTAGGAAGCAGAAACTTTAGAAACGATCATGTGTTTAGTATTGCTATACATATAATGAACGGATTCAAAGACGATAATTGGGCAAAGACTTTACCGGGTAAGATGTTTTATACATTAGATAGGGATATTGTCAAAGCTATCAAAGATGATTGTATTACATTCTTAATACAAAAAGAAAAATATGTAGGAGAATATATTTTAGCATCAACAAAAGACTGTAATGTACATGTCATGAATAAGTTTAGTTTGGGAGAACTTATAAATGGATAAGGGATATATTATGGTAGCTATGGGTGATGACTATGTGCGTCAAGCATATTTGTGTGCATTGAGTATAAAGAAAACACAATCAATTAAAAATGTGTCAATAGTAACAAGTGACATAGTTCCAGAAGAATATAAAAGTGTGTTTGATAAAATTATAGAAGTACCGTGGCATGACAAACACTCACAAAGTTTTTATAAAACAGAACACAGATGGAAAGTATTTCATTTAACTCCATATGATGAAACAGTTGTACTAGACACTGATATGATATTTTTATCAGATGTTTCGCATTGGTGGAAATACTTTGCAGAAAAAAGTATAGGCTTTGTAAGCAAAGTAAGTGATTATCGAGGTAATATTATTACAAATGATTTCTATAGAAAAGCATTTACAGCAAATAATTTACCTAATATATATTGTGCCTTTCATTATTTTAAAAAAGATGACACAGCATTAGATTATTATAAAGTATTAAATAGAGTGTGTGAGAACTTTGAAAAATATTATCAAGTATATGTTCCTAAGCAAAGTCCTAAATTAAGTAGTATGGATGTAAATCATGCTGTTGCATTACTTGATTGCAATATACAAGACTACAATATTAATTCTGCATCTTTTACACATATGAAAAGTAAAGTACAAGGATGGGATAACCCAACCGATACTTGGACTGATACTGTGCCATATTATATTAGTGACGAATTAAAAGTTGGCAATTATAAACAGCATGGAATTTTTCACTATACAGAAAATAGTTTTTGCGAGGAGATGTTATGCAACATGTTAAAATAGATACTCCGCAGTATGTTTGTTTTAATCAAAAGACTGGTGAAATTTTTAGTATTGGACCTAGCATAGAAGAAGGATATCAGTATTTTGAGGTTACCGAAGAAGAGATTGAACCTATAAAAACTTTTAAAGCAAACATGACTGACTATGTTGTAGCGTATAACAGGACTGATAAAGCATTTGTTCTTAAAAAGAATATTTATATTGAACACACAGAACAATTTACAGAAATTATGCCTGCAGATGAATCTGCTATGTATGATTTACTTTTAACGGTTGACAAAAAGTCTAAAAGATGTATATTAGTACAGGTATTGAATTATTAGATACAATGAAAACAACAAATGTAGATCTTCAAAAAGAGATTACTTTTAGTTTTACAAAGAAAGGTGATCCGCACATATTGTATGATATGGCTACATTTAATATTGCTGACCCTAAAGAACAGATGATTAACATTAAAGATGCATATAGTATCTATGCAAGTAGTGATATGGCAACTTGTATGTATAAGGAGTTATAATGAAAGTAAAAATTGCAGAAGTAGATATAATTTATTTAAGTTATGATGAACCAAATGCTGATAAAAATTATGCAGACCTATTAACAAAAGTTCCTTGGGCAAAACGTGTACACGGTGTAGAAGGTTCAGATGCCGCACATAAAGCGTGTGCTAAATTAAGCGAAACAGAGCGTTTTATTACAGTAGACGGTGACAATACTATACGTCAAGACTTTATTAATCAAGTGTTAGATTTTGATGAACACACAGACTTAGAGCATAGTGTAATTAGTTGGTGTGGCAAAAATGCTATTAATGGATTACTGTATGGAAATGGCGGATTAAAATGTTGGCCAAAGCAGTATGTTTTAGATATGAAAACACATGAAAATGCTGATCCTGATAATAAACAAGCACAAGTTGATTTCTGTTGGGACTTACAATATATTCAACAAAATAGTTGTTATTCAGATGTTCATAATAATGAAACACCGCATCAAGCATGGCGAGCTGGATTTAGAGAAGGCGTAAAAATGGCACTTGATCGCGGAGTGAAGCCAACTAAAGAAGAATTTCTAAACGGTCATTGGAAAAATTTACATAGACTATGGATTTGGTTAATGGTTGGTGCAGATGTTAAAAACGGTAGTTGGGCAATATTAGGAGCCAGAGAAGGACTTGCTATGACAATGCTTAGTGATTGGGATTATGTGAATGTAAGAGATTTTGAATACTTAAATGATTTGTGGGGCGGAAGAGATGAAATGCCTGCAGATGTGTTGCATGATGAAATTTATAATTACGGCGGTCAGTTAATAAATGACTTAGATGCTCCTATTGCTATTCAACCTTTCAATGAAGAACAAAGTCAATTTTTTAAAACTGTTTATCAAAATCCAAGCAGAGGTGGCAATCAACAGTTCATTGATAAGGAAAATTAATGATCAAAGGTGAACCAATTGAAGTTAAGGAAAAACTAGATAAAGTTGGTTGCGGCTTTTGTCTTGCAAAATGGACACAAGTTACAATACATCTCGGCACGGGTATAAATCATAGTTGTCATCATGTTAGAGCTCATAGGATAGATCTAAATGAACTTGCTAAAAATCCTAATGCACTTCATAATACTGGATTTAAGAAAAATGTTAGAAAGCAAATGCTCAATAACGAACGTCCTAACGAATGTGATTACTGTTGGCGTATTGAGGATAACACTGACAAGTTTAGTGATAGGGTTTACAAAAGTGCTGATGAATTCAGTTGGAGCGATTATGATGCTATTAGTAACTTTAAAGGTGATGAAGATTTTTATCCTCGTTATGTTGAAATAAGTTTTAGTAATGTTTGTAACTTTAAATGTGCTTATTGCGGACCAGCGTTTAGTAGTAAGTGGACAGAAGAAGTAAAACAAAATGGACCATATGATTTAAACACTTGGTCATACAATATGATTGATCCTAATGAAACTCCTATTCCGGAGCGTGAAGACAATCCATATATCGAAGCATTTTGGAAATGGTTTCCAGAAGCAGTAAAACATATGCACACTTTTCGCATTACAGGCGGAGAGCCTTTATTAAGCAAACATACTCAGCGTGTAATAGATTATCTTATTGAAAATCCGCAACCTCAATTACAGTTTGCTATAAACAGTAATGCATGTCCACCTAAAGATTTATGGGTGAAGTTTACAAAATCAATTAAAAAGTTAGAAGATTCAAATGCAATAAAAGAATTCTGTTTGTACACAAGTGCAGAAAGTACAGGCCCACAAGCAGAATATAGTAGATTTGGTATGGATTGGAATTTGTTTACAGATAATATAGAATATTTTGCTAGGAATACTAGCAGTAAGATTAGTTTTATGAGTGCATTTAATATATACAGTCTGCCTACATTTAAAAGTTTCTTAGTTTATATTTTATATCTCAAGTCAACATATTTTGGCAGACATAAAGGAAATCAACGGATACTAATTGATATTCCTTATGTTCGTAATCCTTCATTCTTAGATGTTAAAATTGCAAATGAACAAGTAGTTGATGACTATCTTAAACCTGCACTTACATTTATGAAGCAAAATACAGACCATCATGGTTTTAAAGAAGTAGAAACTGCAAAATTAGAACGCATTGTTTCTGATGTTGAACACAGGCTTACTAATAAAGACGACTTTTGGAAAGAACAGCAAGAAGCTCAAAAAATGTTTTTTATGTTTACAAAACAATATGACAAAAGAAGAGATATAAACTTTGTAAAAATTTTTCCTGAGTACGAACAATTTTTGGAGATTTGTAAACATGTATGATATTGTTTTTATAAGCTATCACGAACCTAATGCAGAAGAAAATTTTAATGATCTTTATACAAGATACAATACTGTTGGAGTATTTGGTGATAGAGTAAAACGTGTAAAAGATGTTAAAGGCATTCACAACGCTCATGTAGAAGCGGCCAAACTTGCAAACACAAGTTACTTTTATGTAGTGGATGGTGACGCAAAGGTCGTACAAGACTTCAAATTTGCTCATACAGCAGAGGAAACAGATGTAGTGCATGTTTATCGTAGTTCAAATCCTATTAACAATTTAACATATGGATATGGCGGAATAAAGTTGTTGCCAACTACACTTACACTTAATATGGATACAACTACTAATGATATGACCACAAGCATTAGTGATAAGTTTAAGGTTATGAATGAAGTAAGTAATATAACAGCATTTAACACTGATGCGTTTAGTACTTGGAAGAGTGCATTTAGAGAATGTGCAAAACTAAGCAGTAAAACTATTAAAGGACAAAAAAATGATGAAACAGAAAAAAGACTACACATTTGGACAACAGTTGGAGGAGATGTTCCCTTCGGCAAGTACGCTATTGCAGGTGCTGTTGCTGGCAGGGACTTTGGGCTTTCTAGCGAGTCTGATCTTCAGTTGATAAACAATTTTGATTGGTTAAAGGAACAGTTCGATGATTAAATGGAAAGATGATAATGATATATTTGGTAGAATGCTTATCCTTACGAATAATCCATTATTTAATAATCTTCGGAATGCTGTTGACAACCACAATGCTGATCTTAGCGATGCTCTTAGTTGGGGACAATTAAAAAGCAAAAGATGGCTAGTAGATGAATTAGAAAAGATAGATTTGCCATTAGGAACTATATTTTTATGTGCAGGCTGGTATGCTACACTTGCTAGTATGTTATTTGCAAGTAAATGTAGTGTAACTAAAATACGTAGTTTTGATATAGATGATAACTGTGCAACTATTGCAGAAACAGTTAACAGGAATAACACAAAAAACGAATGGAGGTTCAAAGCATCTACAGCAGATATACATAATATAGAATACACAGATTATACGTATAAAACAAAACGATTTGACGGAACAGTATGCGAGATTACAGACACTGCTGAAACTGTAATTAATACAAGTTGTGAACACATAGTAGACTTTAATAAATGGTATTCAAAAATTCCTAATCAAACTATTGTTGTGCTTCAAAGTAATAACTATTTTGAAATTGACGATCATATTAATTGTTCAAAAAATATTTTAGAATTTGCTGAGCAGACACCGATGACTGATTGTTTATACAGTGGTGTATTAGAATTACCTAAATATACAAGATTTATGAGAATAGGAGTAAAGTGAATGCAAAAAGTTATACATGAGACACACTTATCTAAAATAGTTCATGATCTTGATAAAAATATTCTGATTAAAACACTCAAAAAAAGAGATATTCACCGAGCATGGTTTGACCTTTATCAGAAACTACAAGAAAAAACTCCTAATGTTGTAAAAATATTTGATATGATAGATAAACGTACCTACACGATGGAATATTTAGATCACATAATTGATAACTTTGATGACTTTACAAAACCACCTAGGGTATTTCCTCCTGAAAAAAAGTTAACTAAGTTAGACTTTTTAAGACTTCATAAGTGTATAAACAGCGTGTGGACATCAGCATTTGAATTAAGTCTAGATTTACCAGATCATGAATTTTTTACAAATAACGATGCCAAGTTAGCTAATATATGCATACTCAAACATAAGAGCGGATATCAATTCAAGTATATAGATGCAGATGGATGGTCAACAACTAACGGTTATCATAGCATAGATTGTTATTATCAAACACAATTAAAAATAGCATTACAAATGCAGAGGATTTTAGTTCCTAATGTATAGATACCAAGATATAAAAACAATACATCTTGAAGTCACTCAAAACTGTCAAGCGGCTTGTCCTATGTGCGATCGTAATTGCAATGGTGAAGGAGTCAATCCACACATAAAACTTGATGAACTTACATTAGAAGATTGTAAACGTATTTTTTCGCCTACGTTTATTGCACAACTAGATACAATGTATATGTGCGGTAACTTAGGAGATCCTATAGTTGCACGAGATACATTAGAAATATTCCGCTATTTTAGAAAACATAATTCGCAAATGTGGTTAAGTATGAATACAAACGCAGGAGCAAGAGATGAAACATGGTGGGCAAACTTGGCCGAAATCTTTGGAAGGATGGGGTCTGTTATTTTTAGCGTGGACGGTCTTTCCGATACTAATCATTTATATCGTCAAGGTGTTGTATGGAATAATGTAGAACGTAGCATGGATGCTTTTATAGAAGCTGGCGGTAGAGCACGTTGGGACTTTTTAATATTTGAACATAATCAACATCAAGTTGAAGAAGCAAAAGCACTAAGCGAACAAAAAGGTTTTGAAAAATTTACTGCTAAAAAGACTGGACGCTTTATTACTACTAACAGTGATAAGAAAGAATCTCATCAAGCAGTAGATAAAAAAGGTAACGAAACTACAGAGCTTAAAAAGCCAGATGCAAAATATCAAAACAAGGCATTACAGAAGCAAGATGTTATTATTAACAAATATGGTAGTATGGATGCTTATTATGATGCCGCACCTATTGTATGTAAAGTAAAAAAGGATAATAGTTTATTCATCACAGCCGAAGGACTAGCCATGCCATGTTGTTGGACAGCTGGACGTATGTACAAATGGTGGAACAAAGATCCTTATGTAGAACAGATATGGGAACATATTGATATTGCAGGAGGCAAAGATGCCATCAATGCAAAAAAAGGTTTGCGAGAAGTATTTGATACAGGAATATTTGATACAATTCAGCGTAGTTGGAAGTATGAAAGTTGTAATTTAGGAAAACTTAAAGTTTGCGCCATGAAGTGCGGAGCAGAGTTCGATCCGTATGCTGAGCAATTTAGATAAGATAAGTAAGTATATAATGGTTACTATAGACGATATTATTAAAATAGAATTAGAAATTACAAGTGATTGCAATGCGGCATGTCCGGGATGTGCTAGAACACGCCATATAGATAAATTATTAGTTACACAATTTAGTTTTAATGATCTTAAACGCATTTTTCCTGATGTACGACATATAAAAGGTAAAGAATTTAAACTTTGTGGTGTGTTAGGCGATCCTATGATACATCCTGAAGTGGTTGATATAACAGAATATTTGCTTGGCAATGGCGGAAGTGTGACAATAAGCACTAATGCAGGTGTAGGCAAAAAAGAAGATTATTATAGACTAGGAATGTTAAGTAGTAAATTTACAAATAAATTTATAATGCAGGCATGCATTGATGGGCATAGAGAAACAAATCATATCTACAGGGTGAATACAAAGTTCGATGTAATTGAAAGAAACCTAAAAGAGTTTGCAAAAAATTCATATAAAGAACAGGATAAAAATAGATGGGTTTTTATTGTTTTTGATCATAATGAATATGAAATCGAAGCGGCTAAAAAACATGCTACAGAATTAGGTATGGTATTTTATACACGTACTGGTATGCGTAACGATTTACACAACTGGATTGCAGAGTTAGGTAAAAAGAATAACAAAGCACAAAAAGTTATTAGTACTAGTAAAGAACACAAGGGTAAGCAACAAGTGCTTGAGTTGGATAAATTGATTGCAACAAATAAAGTAGATACTGAAACACTAAAAACTATAAAATGTAAGTATGTACATGAGGGTGAATTATTTATAAATTCACAACAACAATTATGGCCTTGCTGTTTTTTGTGGGATACTATGTTTAGAGATAAAGAAAATATAAGAGAAAAATATTCTGAATTTGGCCCCAATTGGAATAATTTGAAAAAAATGACTATAGATAATATATTGGCTAGCCCATATTATGATAAAGTGTTACAAGACAGTTGGAATCCTAATCATAATAAACATCTTTCAAGGTGTATACGGACTTGCGGATATAATGCGGCCTACCAGAATAAAGTGGAGAAAGTAGTATGACTTGGAAAGTACCAGTATCAGAAAGGTTAGGGTTACAAGTAGAACTTACTAATCATTGTAATGCGGCATGCCACGCTTGTGCAAGAGTATGGCTAGTTAAAAATAAAGATAAAAAAGATTGGCACGAATATGATCTTTCAGTTAACGACAACTATGTAAGTCTAGAAGATTTTAAAGGTTGGGTTGATAAAGATAAGTGGACAAGGTTAAAAAGAATTTTATTTTGTGGTAATTATGATGAACCTACAATTAATCCAGATGTTATAGAAATATGTAAATGGATAATTGATAGTAAGACTTTATTCCCTGCATTGCCTAAAATTACTATATCAACAAACGGCGGCGCCAGGAATGAAGAGTTTTATAGTGAATTAGGAAAATTATCCAAAGACAATCCAAACCGATTAAAAGTTAACTTTGGTATAGATGGATTTGAAGATACTAATCATCTGTATAGAGTTAATGTTAAATGGGAAAAGTTACAAAAAAATTGGAGAGCATATATAGCGGCAGGAGGAGAAGCATGGTGGCAATGGATAGAGTTTTCGCATAACAGCCATCAAAAGCATCTTGTTGCTGATTATGCTAAGAAAGAAGGATTTGTTAAAATCAAACGTATTAATAGTTGGCGCCCTAATGTAGCTGGCGCAAAAAATGTCGGCTATATAGAAAAGAAAGAGTCTCCTAAAATTGTACCAGATTGTTATAAGAATACTATGGATAGTCAAGGAATTTTTATTAACTACCAAGGATATATGACCCCTTGCTGTTGGATGGCAACAAATAGTGGATTCAAAGGCCTAGCCAACAACTTTTCTAACGATCACGGCAAAGATGGACATAAACTCAACGGCACTAATAGTATTCAAAGTGTATTTGATTCACAATGGTTTACTGATTTTGCAGTTGAAATGGAAGCAGGAAAGATTCCAGTGTGTACTACAAAGTGCAAAGAAAATAAAACCAACTACTATAATTTTCAGGATATAAGATGACCGATTCACCTAGCGAAACATTTTGCATTTTACCTTGGGTACATTTGAGCACTAGACCTGATGGAAGTATGCGTGTTTGTTGTACAGCCAATGCTAGTAGTGTTGGCCCTACTAACGATAAAGAACATGGCGGACAAGTTGGAATACTTAAAGACGATGAAGGTAAGCCTAACAATTTAAATGTAGTTGACTTTGAAACTGCATGGAACAGCAAATATATGTGTAATGTTAGAAAACAAATGTTAGCTGGTGAAAAACCTCCAAGTTGTATTAAGTGTTATAAAGAAGAAGATGCAGGACATAATTCTAAACGTATGTGGGAAACAGCATACTGGAAAAAACGTGTAAATTTAGATAAACTTTTACAAGAAACTAACGAAGACGGTAGTGTACCTCCTAATCTTGCATATATCGATTTAAGATTTGGAACAAAATGTCAACTTGCATGTGTTATGTGTTCGCCTCATGATAGTAGTGGTTGGATCAAAGATTATAAAAAAATATTTCCTCAAGTAAAAAACGAGTCTTTAAAAGAAATTATGCAATGGGAAAATAAAGGTAGTACGAATGGTAGTAGTTATAACTGGCATAAACAAAATCCTATATTCTGGCAACAATTTTATGAACAAATGAAGCATATGAAGCAAATTTACTTTGCTGGCGGAGAAAGTTTGATTATCGAGGAACATTATGAAATATTAGAAGAAGCAATTAGACAAGGGTTAGCACCGCAATTAGAATTGCGTTATAATTCAAACGGAGTAGAATGGCGCGATGACCTATTTGAGTTATGGAGTCATTTTAAATTAGTTAGATTTCATTATAGTGTTGACAGTATAGAAACTATGAATGAGTATATACGTTACCCAAGTAAATGGGATAGGACTAGAGAAGTATTTCACATATTAGACAAAGAAACAACAGACAATGTTGAAATAACTGTTGCTTGTGCAGTACAAGCCTTAAACATTTACTATATTCCTGACTTTATTAAATGGAAGATGCAAGAAGGTTTTAAAAAAGTAAATATGTGGCCGTTCGGTGCAGGTATGATCAACTATCATTTTGTATATTGGCCCGCACATTTAAATGTAAAAGTACTTCCTAAATGGTTTAAAGAAGAATGTAGACGTAAGTATGAAGAATTTTATCCTTGGTTAGAAGAAAATTGGGAACTATGTATACCTAGTTGGCACAAAGGAAAGGTAGATTACGAAAAATGGCGTGAAGCAAGTTATGGTATTAGCAGATTAAATGGTATGTTAAGTTTTATGGAGTCAGAAGACTGGAGCAGACGATTACCTGAAATGAAAGAATTTTTAACCCTGTGTGATAAACAACGTGGTATTACATTTGAAGAAACATTTCCGGAGATGAAGGATATCTTTAATGAGCTTTGATACCGTAGATTTATTGACAGGAGATGTATTTCAAATTACATGGGATTTAGGAAGAAGATGTAATTATGATTGTAGTTATTGCCCTGCACACAGACATGATAACTTTAGTAAACATGCAACTTTGGATGAATTAAAAAGTAGTGTAGATTTTGTATTTGAATATATCGATACTTATATGCAACATCGAACATATAAAGAAGCAAATATTAGTTTTACTGGCGGCGAGCCAACTGTTAACCCAAATTTTATTGCTTTTGTAAAATATTTAAAGGAACAATACGAATTAAAGTATAAAGACAAATGGGTTTGTGGATTTTCGTTAACAAGTAACGGTGCTATGAGTTCTAAGATGGCACAAAGTATTATAGATAATCTATATTACATAACGGTAAGTTATCATGCCGAAAGTTCTGAAAAATTAAAACAGCAGGTAAAGGATAGGATATTACAATTCCATAATGCAGGATTTAACATGAACTGTAATGTAATGTTTCATGCACAGCATTTTGATGAATGTAAAGAACTATGCTCGTGGTTAAAGAACTTAGGAGTTGATTTTACTCCGAGAATTATAGGAGAAGAACCAGACAGTGCAAAAACATTTGCCCACGTATACACAGAAGAACAAATTAATTGGATGAAAACTTATTGGGGTCTTAAAGTTCCTAATAAAAACAAAGTTGATTCTAAAGAAAAACAACTAGGAAATAGTATAGGACGTCCATGTTGTGGCGGCAGAAAAATGTGTCTAAGTTCAGGCACAAATAGTCGTACAGACAAATTTGTAGACTTTAGAGAATTTAAAGGTTGGAGTTGTAGTGTAAATTGGTTCTTCCTACACTTAGAACAACAAACAGATCAAATATTCCATCATCAAACATGCCAAGCAAAGTTTGATGGGACTAGGGGAGCAATAGGAAAAATAAGTGAAGGATATAAAGTAGTAAAAGAACTTAAACACAAACTAGAAACACAAACAATGCCTACTATTATATGTCCCAAACATACTTGTGGTTGTGGGTTGTGTGCTCCTAAGAGCAAGTATCAAGAAAAATATTTAGAAACTACTAAAAGACATTTTGATATTGGAGTATTAGATGTCGTATAATTGCTTAGAGTCAATAAACAGTATATATGTTGAGAAAGCAGAACAAGGATATGCAGTAAGTCCGTGCTGTCTATATAAAGATAAAAGTAAAGTTTTTGTACCTACTTTAGATGATGTCATTGACAATCCAACAATTAATGAGATTAGAGAAGGTTTTAAAGGATATTGGAAACGACCTGAATGCATAGCCTGTGTACAAAAGGAACAAATAGGCAAAAAAAGTAAGAGACTACGTAGTTTAGATAGACCAGCTAATCAAATTACAAGTTGGGATTTGCGTCCAGGAAATACTTGTAACTTAAAATGTGCCATGTGTAATCCTGGTAATAGTAGTAAATGGTATGAAGATATAGATGTTTACAAAAAATATCTTGGACCATTTACTAATGAAAATAACAGACAGTCAAGAGAGTCGCTAGATTGGGATTGGATATATGAAAAATGTGTAGACAAAGCAGAAATAATTTATATAGCAGGCGGCGAACCTTTTTATATGAAGCCAGTTCAAAAATTTCTAAAACAGTTATCTAACCACGAATGGAATTGTAACAACACAAGAATACAAATTCAAACTAATGGTGTAAGTAATACTCCACATCTATTAAACATATTAAGTAAATTTAAAAAGTTAGAATTTAGTATCAGTGTTGATGGTTGGGGGAGCGTAAATGATCTTATACGGTTTCCAACTAAACATAAAGACTTTTTAAAAAATACACAAGAACTTGTTGACTTAAATTGCGATCATCTATATTTTAATATTACTGTACAAGCAATGAACTTACCTAATGTTGATAAGTTAGTAACAAAATTACAAGAAACTTGGAACGGAAAATATGATGTTCATAAGTTAACCAAACCTAGTTATCTAGCAGTAAATTGCTTAAAACCTAAAGTAGTTGAAAGAGTTTTACATGATACAAAAGTTTTTGAATTAAACAGTTTTTATAAAGATTATAAATTTGATAGCAAGTTAAATAAACGTATGCAAAGTTTCCTTTTAGATTTAGATGCTAAAAGAGGAACTGATAGCAGAAAAATTATACCGTGGTGTTTTGAGTAATGTGGACAACTGAAACATTAGAATGGATTGATATTGAACTTACAAGTTTTTGTAACATACGTTGTAAAGGGTGCTTTCGAGAATTATCCACACATGCAGATAAAATTCTTAATAAAACATATTTAGATATTACTACGATTAAAGAAAAATTTAAAAAAGAAATGTTTCCTAATATTAAAATCATTAATTTTTGTGGTAGTGTTGATGAACCAACTAGTCATCCTCAATTTTTTGAAATCGTAAAACATTTTGCTAGTTGGGACTGTCATATTAATGTTGCTACTAATGGCAGTTTACGTAGTGAAAAATGGTGGGGAGACCTAGCCAAAATATTACCTAGTAGTCATAGAGTCACTTGGGGCATAGACGGTAGCGATGAATTATCAGAAGTTTATAGGCAAGGTAGTAATTTTAAAAAAGTAGAAAAGAATTTTAGATCATTTATAAAAGCTGGCGGCTTAGCTAATTGGCAATTTATTGTGTTTGAACATAATGAACACCAGTTGGAGATTGCTCGTGCTAGAGCCACTGAAGAAGGATTTCATGCGTTCCAAACAATTTATAGTCATCGTAAAGACACAAAAGATGTAAAACCTAAACAAGTTGATAATAAAGAGTCGAGCTGTATTAGTTGCAAATATGCTAATCAAAAACGCATATTTGTAAATCACATGGGTAATGTTATTCCATGCTGTCACCTTAATGCTAAAATGTTAGAATATCCGGTAAGTAATATTAATAAAGATAAATTTGAGGACATACTTGAAGAACAAGACTATATATCTGATATTAATTTGAAAAATGTAACTATAGAACAAGCTATAAACGGAAAAGTTTGGACAGACATAAAAAACAGTTGGACATCAGATAACAAGATTCCTCGTTGCGAGCAAGTGTGTAAGCAAAATAAAAGAGATAAATTTGTGAAGGAAATATTATGAATAAGATAATAGGAAAAATATCAAGCCTATTAGGTATAGTATCACATTGTCAACGTAATTGGATTGAATCGAAAAAAATACCCGAAGAGCATCTAAATTATATTATTGAAGCCTGTACGGACATGCCAACAAAACAACAAAAAGACGTATACTCATTAGTAGCAATTACAGATAGAAAAATAATTATGGAACTTTTCGAAACTTGTTATAAAGAGAAGGATTATGCAAGAACATTTAAAAGAAATACACAAGTATTGGCAAATTTATTATTAGTATGGATACCTAGTAATAGTATTAAAGGAACTGATTCATATGGCCAATCGTTAGGAATAGCTGTAGGAATATCGGCCGCGGCGGCCGCACTTGCAGGAGCAGAATTAGGATACCGCACAGGATTTTGTCGATGTATTAATGAAGAAAAATCCAAAAAGGTACTTGAATCTTATATTGGAAAAATAAAAAAAGAAGAAGTACCTCTTATGTTAGGAATAGGAATACCAGATGAAAAATTTGAACATAATGTTATGGCAATAAATGGTGCAAGGTTTGGACATAAAATTAGCGACGATAAACCTAATCGCAAAGTATACAGACTAGCATAGGAATATTTTAATTGACAAATATATATAAAAGTGCTATAATTAACTATGAATGAAGATTTGAAATGGTCGAACTATGACTTCTCTAAAATACCGTTTGATGATATTGTCAGTGTGGGTCAACGTACTCTGCTTTATCGTGATCTATTTACTGTATCCTGGCTCCTCGGCCGCTTCTGTAACTACAGATGTAGTTATTGTTGGCCCTACGCACGAAGTGATAGAAAAGATCACAGACCTACCGAATTGTGTATTCGAACGATCGACGAAATCAAGCGACAAGCCCGGGGAAACGGATTCAATAGCTTTCACTTTTCATTGTCAGGGGGTGAGCCTACCTTTCATCCAGGATACTTGGACATTCTCAAACACCTCGCCCAAGATGTAGTAAACACAAATTATACAAGTATACACATGACTTCAAACTGTTCACGTAAAATGAATTGGTTTGAAACCTATGTAGAATATGCAAAACCCTTTCATAGAGCTAGTATTACTGCAAGTCTACATACTGAACATGTAAACACACCTGTAAAGATGCAGGAGTTTGCTGACAAACTTATATTTTGCCAAGAGCATGACGTACAAGTTACAATTAATATGGTTATGGTACCACAGTGGTTTGAACGTGATTGGGATAATGCATTATTCTTCCATGATCAAGGAATCAATGTAACACTAAAGCCACAAAGTGATCCTACAGCAAGTTTTGTTGTAGATGGATATACTGAAGAACAATTACAAAAATTATATAACGGAATGCCACAACGTGCATATACTGATAAAAAACGTAAATGGGCAAACAGACCAAAACCTAAATTTAGTTTACTTCCACCTATGGAAGTAAGCACAGGGGAAAGAATACCTGCACATTATCAAGTTGAGTTAGAAGATTCTAATGGCGATAAGTATTATATGGATCAGGCAGAAAGATTTAATGCTTTTAATTTTAATAAGTTTAAAGGATGGAGTTGTAATGCAGGATACAGCGGAATTATTATTAGAGAACCAGACGGCAGTATAAAACGTAGCTATAGTTGTAGAGATGTGCCTTTGGGTAATATTGAAACAGGTTTTAAACTTTTTGACAGTCCTATGCCGTGTATTACAGATAGTTGTGTATCAAGTGCAGATTCTAAGATACCAAAAAGGAGAATATTATGATAGAAAATGTTTCAAATTTTGATGACGAATCATGGGGACCAAAAGCAGAGAAAATTAGCATTTGGCATTTTGATCCGACAATAGTTGATAAAGAAGAAGATGTTTTTATGAAGGTATGTAACTTCGATTTAGATTTTGATGAAGACCTTAAAAAAGCAAAAGAAAACATACAGCCAACAGTTACTCACCATACAGAGTTTTGGAGCGGAATAGGATATCCAGAAGGAGTGCCTATTACTGATTCTTCTTTCAAATTCGATTTATCTAAGTACCCAAACTTCAAAGAAATAATAGACCGTCTAGGATTAGTAGAACATGAAGAATTTGATATAAAAGTAAAATTATTTTGCCAAAGACCAGGGCAGATGTTACCAACTCACATTGATAACTATAAAAAAGCATCAGAAGAAAAAACATCAGAAATTGCTCTAACTGCTCTTAGATTTGTTGTTGCTCTTAATGACTGGGACATTGGTCATTATTGGCACTTTGGAAATGCAGTTTGGAAGCAATGGAAAAAAGGAGACTGTGTCCATTGGCATAGAACTATGGCACATGGTACTGCAAATACAGGACATAGTGATAGATTAAGTTTGCAAATTACAGGCATACCTAGCGAAAAAACTTTTAAGTTAATTCATAGTTAAACTTGTTTATCTCCCATTTAAAACTTTCTTCTACAATCTGTTTTAATTCAGGAGTATAATACTCTTCGATTGGTTTTTCTCGTTCGGGTCCTTTGTTCCTAATTTTTCTTTCTATGTTAGGTTTGTATATATTGTATCTTTGTAAAAGACCATCAAGATCATCATATAAATTATCAGTATCAATGTAATGATCGCAAGCCGGAATATTGTTTTCATAATAGATGTTTTTATCAACATGACAATGACCATGCTTGTCATACATGCTTTTGATCCAAGTTTCAAATGTCCGCCAATCGTATTCCACACCAGTGAGTACATTCTCTCTAGGACTTAAATGCCATCCTTCTTGATGTCTGTATTCGTAAAAACTAACTAATTTTTTATATGGATTTCTTATGGATGTAAAAAATTTAAAATTTTCTGCCCCTGGAACATTTTGTTTTACTTGCGTGATGTTGCTATGTAAATAAAAATTCATTAGATTTGGTTGATAATTATCCCTGTGATTTGACCTTGCTATATGATAGTTGTAGTATTGATAATGTAGCGTATTTTCTATGTAACGCTTCACACTTACACTACCGGTTTTTACAGTTGCAATATAAACAAGATTTATTGGATGGTATATGATAATCACATAAGTATTTACACAAATGCATAGGCGGTAAATATACTTATGAGCCTAAAAGTCCTGATCTCACAACCAAATTTATACGATTCAAAAGTCTTTATGCCACTAGTGTTCTTATGCCTAAAAACATACGTGGATAAACAAGAAGACATACAGCCTGTTACTTGGCTCGATCCTTTATTTAGAAATACAGATGTTGATACAATGTTAAAAGGTATAAATTTAAAACAATTAGATATCTTAGGATTAAGTTGTTATGATTGGAATTGGCAACTAAATTTACAAATAGCAAAAAGAGTAAAACAAGAAAATCCTAATTGTTTGGTTATAGCAGGAGGACCTCACCCTGATTGGAAAGATGTAGATTTTTTTAAAAATTATCCACAGATAGACATTATTGTGTATAACGATGGAGAACGTCCTTTTGCTGAAATTATAAAAGCAGTGCAACAAGGCACAGAATTTAAAAATATTAATAATTTGATATTGCCCGGATTAAGAACTCCGCCAGATTCTTTGTTTAAAGAATTTGATGCAAGTCCATGGCTAGAAAATAAAGAGTGGGTGTTAGATTTTAAAAAACGCTATATAGACGAAGGTAGCAATCAGCACTTTACATTGCTATGGGAAACAGATAGAGGATGTCCTTTTAAATGTTCTTTTTGTGATTGGGGTAGTGCTACAAATAGTAAAGTGCGTAGGATACCTGAGCAAAGGGTTTATGACGAGATTGATTTCTTTACCAAAGAATTAAAGGTAGATGTTCTATATCATGTAGGTGCAAACTTAGGAATTTTTCCTAGAGACTTAGATTTTGTAAAATACATATGTAACAAAAAGATAGAAACTGGATATCCTAAAAGTTTTCAATATAGCACTAGTAAAAACACTCCTGAACGCACAGTTGAAATAGCCAAGTCTTTGTATAATGCTAAACTATTAAAAAAACATGTTGTAAGTTTACAGCATACTAAACAAGAAGTATTAGACTGTATTGATAGATATAATATTCCAGTGAAACGACAAATACCAATGATTAGAGATTTAAATAAAGAACGAATGCCATGTATTAGTCAAATGGTAATGGGAATGCCAGGAGATACTCCTGATCTTTGGATGCAAGCATTGACAGATACTATTGAATGGGGTATACATTACGAATGTAGAATATATGACTTCCAATTACTTCCTAATGCTCCAGCCGCTCAAAAAGAGTATATGGAAAAATGGCAGATAGAAACCAGGGTAAGAAAACATTTTATAAACGGATATCATAAATTTTTAGAACAAGATCATGAGAGCGAACCTTCTACCAGTGAGTTTATTGTTGCTACAAAAACATACTCATTAGAAGACTGGCTACAAATGAAGGTATTTGGAAAAATGTTTATGGCTTTACATGGTGGAAGTATCACTAAATGGGCTAGTATGTTTTGTAGAAATACATTAGGTATAACTTATTACGATTTTTACAAAGGTATATATAACAATTTTTTTAAAAATCCTTTGTATACATATACTAATTCCATATATAACACAGGCTACACGCATTTTAAAAATTTTATAGATGACGATAATTTGACAGATGAACTTCAAATTCCAGAATTAGAAAACGGCAGATTCTACCAATTAGAAGAATACATTCTTTGGAAATGCTTGTATGATACAAATTTTGAAGTTAATCAAAAGTTTTGGACAGAATTACAACAATACTTAGATACAACATATAATAACGAAATGTTACACGACCTGTTAGAATTTAATAAAAAAATGATACTAAATTTTGACTATAGATCAGAAGTTGGAAAAAACATAATGTGCAATAGAGATTGGTTAGAATACATTGATTCGTGTACATGGAACACAGTAGATAATACAGCAGAAAATTTTGATGTAAATTCAAATCTAATTAATGTTCCTGTTGCTTTTAATCAAGGAAAAGTTTGGTATACTAAAGATCATAAGATAGGACAATTTCCTATGGGAGGAGCACAGGATGTTAATTGGTATGATAACAAAGAAATGTTTGTTAATACGATACTAGCACCAACCTATATGCGTGGAACTAGAACGGTATATAATAGGGGTAGCTATGTTTAATTGGCAAAATGTGGAAGTATTTAACGTGCCATACAAATTTGTTATTTGTGATAACTTTTTACAAGACTATGATGACAATTTATTTCCTAACCAAGAATGGTGTAATAAGAATTTAATTACTCGTGAGAACTCTGTTACAAAAGCAATTAGTGCGATTAACAGTTTAGAAAAGTTAGATGGAAATAAAAGAAGTTTGCTAGAAAATATTTTAAGCCAAGATTTTCATAACAAAGTTTGCAAAATTTTAAACGTACCTTTAGTAAACGAATCTGTTGCTGTTAGGAAAACAGTAGGAGATTATAGGATAGCCCGTGAGGCTATGTATGTCACAAATTTAAAAACTGACAAGGATATACTAGATGTGCATTATGATAGTGAGGTAACTATTTGGACAGGATTACTTTATTTTAGTGATAGCAATTATGGTGGAAGTTTTAATATACATACTGAAGATAAAACAATTTTTAAAAAAATACCTATAAAAAAGAATAGACTTATACTTACACTGAATAGTAGTAACAGTTGGCATAGTGTGTCATCTTGGCACGATAATAATCCACGTAAGAGCATATACATTACAAGTGAATTTAAAAACTTTGGAAGAGATAAAGATAGAAAACCTATAGAAGCAAAGGAGGTATGGTTCTAATGACTAAAGAACTAATTAGAAAATTTGATATTGGATTAGATATAAAAAAGTTACAACAAGACTTTAATAATTTATTACCACAGATGGAGGAAATTGGCTGGTGGGGAGCAGAAGGTGCAACACACCAATTTCAATTTGCTGTTCAATCTAAGTTCGGTAGTAATAATCCTTATCACGAATGTTGCGGACCACAGCCTAGTTTAAATAAAGAGGATGGCTCTAATCCTCTAAACGAAGGTAGTTTTAACATAATCAACGATATGTTTATAGGCACATATTTTGAGGATGTTATTAGCAAGTTTCCAATTGATGTTACACGAGTTAGAATATTAAAACTTAAAGGAAAGAGTTGTTATAGACTACATAGAGACATGACATATAAATTTCATATTCCTATTATAACAAATCCTAGTAATTTATTCTTCTTTCCAGAACAACATCATAGGTATGTAATTCATTTACCTGCTGACGGAAGTATATATTACACTGATACTTCAGAGCCACATACATTTTTGAATGGAGGAACTAAGGACAGATATCATATTGTGTTAAGTAGCACTATCGACAAAGATATACTTTTGAATGACTTTACAAAGGAGTTAGATTTTACAAGAGATCATTTTCCATCTCTTGATAAAAACGGCGAATGGATATAGTATTACTATCTGATGTTTATGCAGAAGGCTACATACGTGGAGCAGGAGCATACAAACTAGCGACAGAACTACGGTCTGCCGGCTATTCTGTACAGGTTATTGACTTTGCAAGTAGGTTGACAGAACAAGAAGTAAACAAATTATTTAATAAATTCTTAACGCAGGAAACAAAACTGTTAGGAGTTAGTAATACATTTATGAGTAACAAAGGAAATAAAATATTTGAACAAGATTGGATGCTAAATTTAATCAATGAATATAAACAACGTTTTAACTTCAAAGTTGCTATCGGCGGAAATAGAGGGGGTCCTGCGACTTATTCTAAGTTAGCCAGAAATGTATTTGACATATTAGTAAGTGGTTTTGCTGATAAAGCAATTTTAGCTGTTGCTGAAGGAAATGCTAAAGGAAAATTAGTAAACAATCAACTTATAGTAGATAGCAATGTAGATTATGAATACACAGATTTTCACAACAGCAAAACTATATTTACAGAACAAGATTGTGTATTTCCAGGTGAAGCATTGCCTATTGAAATTGCTAGGGGTTGTAAATTTAGATGCAGTTATTGTTTTTATCCAGGAAATGGGAAAGGTGATACTTATAAACATTTAAAAAATAAAAGTGTTCTTAGAGATGAACTAATATATAATTATGAAACATTTGGAACACAAGTGTACGATATTATGGATGATTTGCTAAATGATAGTCCTGAGAAATGCGAATATATACACGAAGTATTTACAAACTTACCCTTTAAGGTCAGTTTTGGATCGTATGCAAGAAGTGATTTACTTATAAGCAATATGCATACATTACCTTTGTTAGAAGAAAGCGGAGCAGTAGGACTACAATTTGGTATAGAAACATTATTTAAAAAATCTGGAAGTGCTATTGGAAAAGGAATGGCCAAAGAAAAAACTATCGAAGGCTTACATTATATCAAAGAAAATAGTAACATAAGTTTAGGAAGCGGATTTATTTTCGGATTGCCATACGAGCCTTTAGAAAGTATAAGAAGTACTATAGAATGGTTAGACTCAAAAGATTGTCCTCTAGATAATAAAGAAGTATATGCATTAAGTATTCCAAGTTTGAATAGTCATTTTGAACATAGTAAGCTAATGATTGATCCTTATCGCTGGGGATATAAAGATTTAGAACCAACAAATAAAGACAGAATGATTTGGGACAACGGACACATAAATTGGTATCAAGCAAAAGAGTTAGCAGATGAATGTTTAAATAGATTTCGTAACCATAATCACTTTAATGCTCATCAGATAAGTAGAGTATACAACATGGGCTATGATGTCGGCACAATTACAAATACACCTGCCGCAGTATTTAGAAACAAATTTGAATCTATTAAACCTAATAGCGATAGTGTATTGAGTAAGAAAAAACAGTATTTGGAAAAATTGTATGCAATATAAAAGTTTAACGATACCTAAAGGTCAAGATATTGTAATAGCAAATATACCTAGTATTGAACTTAGACCTCCTATTGGACCAGCACGAATTAAATCTTTTATTAAGAGTAAAGGAATGTCCTGCTATTGTATAGATCTAAATTTAGACTTATGGCATAGATTAAAAAAAGATAAAGAATATTTTCAAAGTGACGAAGATAGGTTTTGGGAAGGGTCAGATAAATGGCAACTATGGCAAGATCCTATTATGTTCGAAGACTTTTATGACGTTACTTTAGAAGCTATTGTAGACGAATGGGTAGCATTGATTGCAGAAGCTAATCCAAGATTCTTTGGTATAAGTGTACATTTCCTACGTAGTCAATTAACTGCTAAGAAGTTATTAACTAAACTTAAAGAAGTAGCACCTCATATACCGACAGTGTTAGGCGGAAGTGCCGCTGAGCATTTTGGTTTAGAATTAGGGTGGGATATACTGGACTGGATTGTAGTTGGAGAAGGAGAGCATGGTGTTGAAAGTTTATTAAACGGAACACTAGCAAGCGGAGTTTATAATAAAGATACATATGACCCTGAATGGAAACTAGAAGCACCTAGAACCCCAAAAGTAGATTTATCTAAAATAAACTATCCAGACTATACTGATTTTCAATTTTCGCAATATCCAAAAGATGCGTATGAAGTAGCAGAAAATACATTAGGTGTTGCTAGTTTGTTTATTGAAGGAACACGTAGTTGTATCTTTGATTGTAAGTTTTGTAACGTAAGAGGAGAATTTGGAGTTTATAGAGCAAGGCCCGGAGAAGATGTTGCCAAAGAAATAATTTATTATTATGAAACATATGGCGTTGCTGATTTTGTTTTTGTAGATAATATTGTAAACGGTGTATTAAAACAAATGAATCAAATGGTTGATACACTTATAGATTACCAAGAAAAGAATAATATAAAATTTGCCTGGAGTGCATACTTTGCTGTAAGGGCAAAAAAACAAATGCCACCTGAGATGTGGGATAGATTAAGGCAAAGTGGCTTACATCATATCAAGTTAGGTATTGAAAGCGGAAGCACTGATACTTTGAAAGAGATGGATAAAAAGTATACTAAAGAAGATTTGTTATATACTATGGAGCAATGTCATCGTTTGAATATTACTACAAGAAGTATGTATTTTGTAGGATATCCTACAGAAAGTGAAGAGGAATTTTTAGATACTTTAGATACTATAGAAAAACTTAAACCATATGACGAAATATTAAAACCATTATATATTGGAGTACTAATGCGAGTAAAACCTAATACTAGGGCTAAGACAGATTATACACTGGCAGGATATCTAAAAAAAGACAAACGCTTTCCGAATAATTTTCCATATAGAATGTACTGGGTATATGATAATGGTAAAGTTTTTAATGATCTTCCAACACGTATAGATAGGCACAAGCGTTTAGCAAAAAAATGTATAGACCTAGGGTTTAAGTATTTTGATGATCCCTTACAATATGAAATAGGTAAACTAGAAGAAAATTGTAACAAATACGTTAGTACATAATTTTACTTAACCATTCATCTCGACCATCTGTGGGTTTGCCATTTTCAAATCTCCAATTAAGATTATTATGCATTTTTCTTAATTTGTCTTGTGCAAACCAATGGGCCATAAATGAAGCTAATGATTGAGGTGTCCACTTTGTCTTATAAGGTTGTGGCTCCCAATTAGAATAAATTATATCGTCCATTACAATATTTTCATATTTAGACAATTCTTCTACATAGCATCCAAAGAAAATAAATTTCCCTACATATGAAGGTGCTTCAGAAGCTGTCAAAACAATACAATCAATATAGTGTGGATATACTGTATCTAAGAAGTTTGCCTTTGCTTCTTTGTTAGGTACTACAACAATATTTTTTATGTTACACAGTTTTAATGCCGAGTCCACTTTTTGGATACCTCCATGGAATGTTTGTAAGATCTTTGTACATTTCTTTATATAAGTTTTTTTTGCCTTTATACTCACTAGGCATATTAGTACATATATCAATAAATTCGTTTTCAGCAAACGGATGAACCCATTTATATCCATCCATGCCATAATTAAATAATCTGTATGCACCCTCATCTTGTAGTCTACTAAACATAACTCTATTTAATATATCAGGATGATTATCCCACTGTGCAAATCTCATGTTAAAATGCTCAACACATTCTTTATAGATAGGGTCATTGCTAAGAGGTAACACACTATTATTTCGTCTATAGCTACCGCACACATTAACATGCCAATGTGCTAAGTCTTTAGGCTGGTAACCGTTCATAGCAGTATATTGTAAACTTTGATTTATTTGCATTTCACCGGTTCCTATTTCACCAGTAAAAATTACATGCTCAGTAAGACCTAAATTTTCTAAAGCCATACGTTTTGCAGTATAAGGATTTTCTATCCAATACGGAAAATTAGTCTTTGGTATAGTGTCTAATTTATAATACTCTACCTTTATATCTAGTTCTTTTTCTATTTGTTCAACAACATATTTTTCAGTAGTATTTGAAACGCTAGAATATAAACTTACAGCAGTAAACGGAATATTAAGGGTTTTGAATATATGTGCTAGTGCAGTGCTATCTTTGCCTCCTGATAAGAATATGACGTTATTATTGGTGGCATATTGCTTTACAGTTGTTTCTATAATGCTTCTTAAATCTTTGGGTGTAGCTGTATTAATTTGCTTCTTAGGCAGTACTAGTGACGCTGTATGACGCTTTAAACCAGCCACAGGATGCCTTGCACTTACTGTCCAACCTCCTAACATATCTCTTTCTGTAAAGAAGTCTTGATTAGTTTGGCCTTCGCCTAAATCAAATTTACAAGAAAAGTAATCAATGTTGTTTAAGTTCATAATCTAGTTCTTTCATTACATAACAATTAGGACCGAATTCCATACCTTCGTCGAAGAAGTTACTTGTTTTTACAAATCCGTATTTTACGTATGCAGGTAATGCTTCTTCTCTTGGAACGCTCCATATAGAAATACATTTTTCTTTCATTGCTTGTCCTTCAAGTTCACAAAATAATATTCCTGCTATTCCTTTTTTCCTATATAGAGGATCAACCCATATACCTCTAGATCTATAAACTTGTTCATCTGTTCTATGTCCGCTGTTAACGCCTATAATTTTATTAGCATTATTATAAACAGCAAAGAATGTCGGAGAATACAAGTTATAGATATCCATATTATATCCGCCTTTATACAACATACTGCTCATAGGCTTAATAGGACTGTTTCTTCCTCTCCAAAGTTTTTCCTGCCATACTGGTAATATATCTTGGAACGAAACTAATTCTGATCTATATTTCATTTTTGCTGTAAACTTCTAATTACTGATTTATAGTTTTCTGTTGTCAATGGAATATTTAGAACACATTGTACACTGTTGTCTACATAAGAAAAGACACTGTGTCGCTTTCGAGTGTTAATAAAATATGGTCTACCTGGTTCTAGTGTAACTACTTTATCTTCGTATACAAAAGCAAATTCGTTTTTAGCACAATTATGACAAAGTGTAATAATTCTAAAACATGTAACATCTAATATCTTACCATCTCTGTGTGGAGGGAAAAATCCGCCTTGATTTAAGCGTATAAAATGAGAACGTCCTAGAGTATCAAATGTATCTAAAAGCGGCTGTATGACGCTTAAATTGCTTGCTACAGGTGTTTTAACGTTAATGTCTACTTCAGATATTTCTGTACCATTCTGCTTGTTGTACTCGAACAAGCTATCAAGATCTGGCACACCACTAAGTCCGCCGTCTAAACTGGTTATACTTAACCCTTGTCTATTATTTGGTTTACGGGGATTATATTGTTTCCAATCATTATCAAACAAAGATAATTCATTTTTAAGTTTCTTTATATCAATAGTAAAGTCTAGAGGAACTATGTCCCCTAAACTTGAAAGATGTAATATTAAATCCCTATTAGTCGATTGTTTTTTCATCTACGTATTCAGCAGTTGACCATTCCATTTTGTCTTTAGCAAAATCAACAAGCAACTTCAGTCTTTCTTTTGTAACGTAGCTATACAATGAATCCATAATTATATTTGACTCTTCACCAAAGTACATAGGATAATCGCCAAGTTTGGAAATCAGATATTCTCTACTTTCTTTATTAGCCATCATATTTTCAAATGCTTGTACTACTTCATTTGAATTTGCACCTGGATGCATAAACAGTCCTTTTTGCAATCCATCACGCCATACTGCTGATAAGATGTATGCTTCGTAAATATCACCTGATGGTTCTTTATTAAATGTTTTCTTGTAAAGATCTACTACTGTAGGTGTATCTGGCCAGTTATAATCTTGGACAAAACCGTTATCAGGAGTAAACATTCCGTGATTGAATAATCTTACTGCTTCTCCATCTTCTACCATAGGAGCAGTATTCTTAATATGTCTTGAAGCTGGCTCTCTAATATATGTAAAGTCACCTCTTAGCCAAGCCTGTTTCGCATCACCTGCACTCATCTTTCTTACAAAGTTAATATTGTTCCAACCTTTAAGCAAAGTCCAGCCTAGTGTTTCAGGTACACAACCTGAACAGTCTGCTAAATTAAGTACATCATTTTGCCAGTCGTAATCACTAGCAATAGTTGTTGTAATATTATATGGTTGAATTAAGATCGGTTCCCAATCTTTAAAACTCCATTTTACATTTTCGATTAACCATGCATTAGCGTTGCCGCCATGTGCAAGTAAAATAACCTTAGGATCGTTTTTATATTTGGTATTGAAAGTTTCTAAACCAACATTACCTTTACCGCCCTTAATATTTTCTACAATTACTTTTTCGCCTAAGTATTTTTCTAGCTCAGCCGCAACAACATCGGCCCAAATTGCAGTACCTGTTCCTTTAGGGCTAGGAACAACTAATCTATAATCAGCCATCGCCGAGGTTGCCGTTAGAATTAATCCTACAACCAATGTTAACATATGTTTCATTTATAACTCCTATTTGTTTCAACATATTTTAGACCGGCAACAATAGTTACTAGTGTTAACACGAACAATACGATAGTAATTGGACGTTCTATCAACGTAGTTATATTGTACAACGACATTGTTTGATAACTCAATGCTTCAATCTTAGCAAATAAGATAAAAGCTAACAATATCGCTGGTCTATTTAATTCAAGGCGCTTAGATGTTAATCCAATCGCCGCACATACTACTAAAGTAGCAATATCATAATATGTATGCGATATTTGATAACATGACCAACCAATTAATAATAATATCAAAGGCGCATACACTTTTACTGGAATCCTTAAAAGTAAAGTAATAGGCTTACTCAACAACAAACAACTAATGCCTACCAAAACAGTACCTCCTAAAAATCCTATTGTAAGATATTTATAGAACTCACTATCTTGTTGAATTGAAACTGAACCCAAGTCAAAATGTAGCAAGTAAAATAAACTTAATATGACAGCAGTAAACGGTGTACCTGGTATACCAAATACTACTGTCGGAACAAAACTAGCGGCCGTGACAGCATTATTTGCACCTTCTGGTCCTACTACTCCTGCTATGTTTCCGTTGCCGAATTTTCTTTTAGGTAAACTAAATTTAGTTTGTGCATAACTAAGCCAATCAGCAACTATGCCGTGTACTCCTGGCAGAGCACCAACTAATGCTCCTATCATTCCTCCACGTAGACTTATGAACCAATATTTTTTCCAAGCCAAGATACCTAGCACTACTTGCCTCCAGCTTGAGTTTAATTTTTGTAATTGGTTATTTTTTAAAAACATATCAACTATTTCTGGAACAGCAAATAATCCACTCACAAGAATGAGTACATTAATACCATCTTCTAGATATGTGTAACCAAATGTAAGTCTAGGTGCATTATTCTCATCAATACCTATATAACCTAATAAGAATCCTAATAAGATACTTACTATTCCTAGTCTAATATTTCCTTTTACTAAAAATACAACACAAGTAAGAGCTAATATATTAAGCATTAATAATTCAGGAATGCCAAAAATTAAAAGTAGTTTACCATAAATTGGCATTAACAAGAAAACAAGCGAACCAAATAGCAATCCGTTTATCGTACTACTTGTAAAAGCGGCACTTAAAGCGTAGGTTGCTTTTCCTTTTTTCGCTAGAGGATATCCGTCTAGCACCGTTGCCGCACTAGAACTACTTCCAGGAATACCAAGCAATATGCTACTCCATGTATCTCCTGTGGCACAAGCCGCGACCATTGCTGTGTAAAAAGCTACACCTAAATAAGGATCGCTATAAAAATAAGGGAAAAATACGTAACTAGTAAGTAGTGCGGTTGTAGGACCAGCTGTTGGAATTACACCAAATGCAAGTCCCCAAGCTACTCCTAACGATACAAATATAAAAACTTCAAACATAACTTATTATACAACAAATTTAATTAAAAGTCAAGTAATTCTGTATAATTTACAAAGCCACAAAAGCCTTTTTTAACTAATGTAAACAATTCTCTGTCGTAATGTTTATACATATTCTCTTCCATTTCGTCATAAATTTCCTGGTAAAAGTTATCATTTGGATGAAAATGATCTGTTTTTTCTTTATAGATAAGCTCGGGCCATTCGGAGTTTTTCATAGACATAGTATTACAAACACCTTTGTTTTGTTTTCCATAACTTAATAAAGGGTGTGTAATTTGACTTTTAATCAAAGGTAGTGTGCTATTAAAAAAAGTATATTGTCCTTCTCTTTGAGTATGTTTTGCCCATAGCCACCAAACAATTTCTGTAGGCGGACAAGGAATGATAATGTCTGTATCCCAATCTTTGCCTATACAATTCTCCATAGTGACACGATAGATGTGTCCGTCCTTTTCCAGTTCGCCTAGGCCGCCCACAATAAATTGATCTTGTGGTATCTTATCAAACAGCCCTAACGTAATTAAAAAACCTCTACTCATATTGCCTAGCATTACACTATACTTTTTCATACGTTCTAAACATTCAGAACGATCAGCAGTATATTCTACCCAGTCGTATTCGAGTTCGTTTGCTATCTGTTTACTTTTAGTACGATGTGTGTCGTTTGCCCAAGGATAATGTTCGTAATATATTGTAGCATCTTTTCCTAGTATCTTAGCACAACGGACAATAATTTCACTGTCGCTACCACTTACTGGAATAGCTAAATTGTTAGGAAGTAATTTTGCGGCATTTAAACATTCTTGTCTGAAGCTATCACAATCTACATCTAAAGGAGCAATTTTGTAATTAAATTTTTTTAAAGGAATGTTTTTGTCTAGATAAGATTTAAAATCAGCATACGGTGAATCGTTCACTGACCAATAGATATGTTTAGGTACTTCTAACATACAGTATATATCTGTTATTTTATTTGATTTAGACTAAATTGACCCAGGAGCTGTTTTCATAGCCTTGGAATTTATTATCTGATGAATTGTAAATAACCATTCCGTTAGCTGGCGTAAGTGCATTACGTTCTGTAGTTGTCATTGATCCAAACTGAACATAACCAGCGGCAGGCATAACAGCACCACCGTCGTTCTGGAAAGCAAATTCTGTATTAGTCCCTGCAGGATTACGTATTTTAAAAGTAGCCTTACCTGGTGCAACATTATTAGATACTGCGCCTGTAGTTTCAAAAACAAGGGTAACATTTTCTCTGTTACTTGATCCGTCATATGCTTGACCAACAAGTTCCATAGTTCTATCACCAGATTGATATGATGCTGGCGCATCTACTGTGCCTCTATGTTTAACACTTTTCATATCAGCAACATTGTCGCTATCGTGATATGTGTTAACTGACACAGCAACACCTGATGTAGCCGAACGCTTAATTAATAATTGTCCATTTTTAAATGCGTTGTCATCACCTACAGAACCAATTGTAAGATTAGATCCACTTGCAAGACTAATTCCGCCAGTTGCATTAATTTGTAGGTTACCTATATTAGTAATTTTTGCTATTGTTAAAACTTTTGCCATTGAATCAATAACTGATGAACTATCATCAGCAAATAATGATCCAACTATGTCACCTGTTACGTTACCATTTACGTTACCAAAGTGTGTGCCTGTTGAATTACCAACTACGTTACCTGTAACTGATCCAACTACGTCACCTGTTAAGTTACCAACTAGGTTAGTTGCTGTTACTGAAGTAGTTTCTACTGGAGCAACAATTTTTCCATTAATAGCGTCAACTAGGAGCGTTGAATCGTCACCATAAATGTTACCTCTTATATCTACAGCTGGGTTGTCTGTAGCGGCCCATTTAGTGCCATTGTATACAAGGATTTGATCGTTTTGTGCGGCTAACGCTTGCACGTTACCTAAGTCTTCTAAATTCTGTGTTGATACAGATACTGGAGTACCGCCTGTTGTAGCGCCATCTCCTACAAATACTTCTTTGCTGTCTGTTGTGTAAACAAGTTCACCCTCAGCTGGTACATATCCTGGACTGGATTGTAGTTGCGTCTTGGTGCCTCGTTTGATTCGTAAAGTACCCATGTAATGCTCCTAATTCATTGTTATATGTATTTATACCAAAACAATGATAACTTACTTTTTCTTTTTTGTAGGATTCTTTAAAAAAGCCCTAGTTTTTTTCTGTATATCCCGCTTTACTTTTGCTGTATTCAACCTAAAGTCCACATGTTTAATGTCTTTGCCGTATTCATTAAAGAGTTCTGCTATAGTGTCATCTAAATTAGCGCCTGTACTGCGTTTGGCATTGCAATCTATTTCCCATATCTTACCTTCTTTGAATTCAACTCTTATTGATTGAAGATAGTTTATGGGAATAGTTTGAATGTCTATGTCACGAAAAACCTCAGGCCAATGCCTAATTACATCATCAGGCAGTTGTTTTGGCACTAGTCTTCTTCTTTGTCGTAGGAACAAGCTCTTCAGCCTGTGCTCTAAGTGCCTTTGCTTCTTTGTATAATCTATCCGCATCACTTCTATATTTTGCGGCCAAGTCAGCATCAGTTAACACACCGTCTGTTGGTGCTTGTAATTTAGCGGCTTGTGCTTCAGCTACCACTGCCTTGTTAGTAGTGCTTGGCATTTCACTTACACTACCAGCTTCGGTAATACTTGTACCTTCTGGAAGTTCGTTTGGATCTTTCAGAGCTAAGTCTGCAATAGTTACACCTCTTTGATCTGCAATGATTTTGTTTAACTCGTCTAAACCAACTTGTGTTGCAGTGTTAGGTGTCATCTCAACTTCTGTCATTGGAACAGCTTGAAGTTTTCCTGTGCTATGGAATCTTGCTAACATATTAGCACCGTCGCTAAGTTGTGTTCTTGCCATAACTTCAGAAAATTCAAAAGCAGTTTGTGCTGAGTTACTTTCTACAGTTTTAATTAATGTATCGTGATCTGCATCGGTTAGTGTAGCAGTATCAATTACTAAAGCATTTGCAGGAGGATTTTCTCCTGGAATAACTCTGTAGGCTACTACAACCTTACGGTTGTTCTTTTTAAGTCTGCCTACGTGTTTAATTTCAGCCATTACTTGTCTCCTTTAGGTGCCTCTGCCGCAGTTCCTTCTTTTTTAGCTTCTTCTTCAGCTTTTTGAACTGTCTGCAGGAAAGCATCTAGTTTGTTAAATGTTTTGCCAACGGCTTCCATTTCATTGGCTTTGAATGCACCTCTTTGCGATGCAACATCAATAATTGATCTAATTACACCAAGGTCTTGAACAGTAAGTTCAACCGGTGCAGTTGATACACCTGCTTGTGGTGCTTCACCTGCTGGTGCCGCTGTCGGCGCCGCTTGAGCTTCTGCTGTTTTATTTTCTTCTGACATATTATTCACTCCTTATGTATTATATATGTACTTTATATTTATTTGTACTTTAAATGTGGACATGCTAAAACGAAATAGGACAGTTCTTTTGGATCTTCAAACCCTGCTCTAAGCACTGTATCTATCTTGTTTGATTTAGTTAAACTTACTGCCTTTTTAAGAAAGTATCTCTTTTTAAGGTTAGATTCTATCCACTTGCTAATAGCACTTTCCATATTGTATGATTGTGGTAGATCGATTGTCGTAAGATGTGGTGGCTCAAATTTAAGCCTTCTTATCTCAAAAAAGTCCTGGGCAGATATTTTGTTTGCTATCAACGTGCCTCCTCATAGTGAGCAGTTACACCAAATGGTGCTTTCGTATTCTTATCGTGATGACCATGTATAATGAATACTGTTTCACAGTAGTCCTCATCACCCCAACTACCAAATGGATAACCGTCTGTAAACATAATAAACTTCTTAGGTGTAATATTATGTTCTTTCATATACTCCCAATTAGTCATAAAGTCAGTACCGCCACCGCCTTGAATATCATAATCAAGTAAGTCTTCACCACCGTCTCCGCTAAAGTCTGCCTCATTATAAACGGCAGTGTCAAAACACCATAATTTAATATTGTAGTCTTTGTACTCGTCCATAATACCTTTAACTTCACTAAGAAATACTTTTGCTTGACTGTCACCAATTGAACCACTCATATCAATTCCAATAGCAACATCAATTGTATCCATAAAGTTCATACCTGGAAGTATTGCACCAGTATGCCAACCTTTACGTGAAGGGCGACTAAATGTATAATCATTTCTAATTGTAGATTGTATTTGCTGTCGTAGTAGTTCACGCCAGTTCATTTTAGGTTCTGTAAGTTCTTTAATGATACGTTGCACCTCTGCAGGTGTGTTACCAGCACCGGCCGCCTGTGCAGAACTTATCATGTTTTCTTTAATCTCGTCACGTATTTTTTTAAGTTCTTCTTTAGAGTAAGTAGGTCTGCCTTCGCCTTTTCCATCTTTACCTTTTGCTTTTTTGTTGTCTTTGCCTTCAGGTTCTTTTTCCCAGTCAACATGTTCGTCAAGTAAGTCGCCTAGTTGTTTTAGATACTCTTGACCATTTTCTTCTGCTTGTTTAAATAGGTCATCGTATACAGCCTCTGACATCCAACCTTCGTATTTGAAGTCTTGATAACACTTAACAATTTTTACCATTTCACCAATACGATCACGTACTAGTGTATTGTTAACGATGTAATCGCATGCGATGTTGTGTAATATTGGAATACGATCTTCTCTACGTGTAATATGATCAAAAACACAATGTAAAATCTCGTGTGCGATTACAAATTCTATTTCCTTATTGCTCATTGCATTAAAGAATTGTGTATTGTAAAATAAATGTCTTCCGTCTGTTGCGGCAGTAGGACACCAATCATCACAGTTTTTAACAATAAGCCTAGTAGCCATATTGCCAAAGAATGGATGTCTAAGTAGTAAACCAACACGAGCAACAATAATTCTATCAGCTACATCAATTCTCATAGCTTCTAATTCTTCTTTTGTAATGTCTGGATTTGGTTCAAAACCTTTTGTATCTATGCCCATAATTTGTACTCCTTCAGTGCCTTATTGTTCTTACAGTATACTATATTTACTATCATATGTCAACAGTTTTGGTGAAATATTGGGTAAGGTCTTACCAGCATAAGCCGTTGCCTTACCCAATACCACTGCGCCTTAGGCGCTCTGTGCGGCTTGGATATACTTACCAAAACGCTCATGGAACTCATCAAAACACTCAACTTCATCTGGATCGATTGGAAGTGAGTATTGTGTAAGAGCAAGTTTGATACCCATAACAACTAATTCAGTATCAAAGTTATCCATTGCAAACCTTAAGAAGTTATTTACTTTGTTGTCAAACTTCTTATCGTTTTTATCGCATGCGTCTTTAAGTTCATAGCAAAGTGAAACAGTCAAGGAATACATGGCACTGATTTCTTTAGTTTCACACTCCTTGACCTTACCCTCAAGTATGTGAGTAGGATCAGGAAGTTTAGAAGCAACCTTACGGTGCGCCATAAACTTAACGGCAAGTCCTTCGCCGACAGAACCACTTACCAAATCGGTAGTGGTGTTCTCATCATCGTCTTCGTCTTCAATAAGCTCGGAAACAAATGACCAAGAACGAGGTGTAGCAAACGAACGACTTGGGCTTTTAGGATCAAAGTCATACAAGTCCTTCTTGCTAAAATTTAAGTAACCAACAACATCTGCATGTATATGGTTTTCAGTTGCCCACTGCATCCAGTCATCAAAATCAACTGCAAGCTCTAAGTGAACAAATCTATTTGCCAACGGAGCAGGCATTCTGTAAGTAACACCTTTGTCAGCTTCTCTGTTACCAGCGGCAACAATAAGAACGTTATCAGGCAATTTGTATTGTCCAATACGTCTATTAAGTATTAGTTGGTATGCGGCCGCTTGTACAGCCGGTGCCGCAGAATTCATTTCGTCTAAGAACAATACGATATAATCGAACTGTTTCGCAAATTCTTCTGTAGGAAGTTCTTGCGGTGGTGCCCAAGCCATTACATTGTCATTTGCCGCATAGTAAGGAATACCTTTAATATCTGTAGGTTCCCAAAGTGACAAACGAATATCAATCAAATGCGAATTTTTTAGTTGTTGTGTAATTTGTCCAACGATATCTGACTTACCAATACCTGGAGGTCCCCACATAAAAATAGGACGTTTTTTCTTAAATGCTCGCATAATGCTTTTTTTAGCGCCATTGGGCGAGACAGTACGTAGTGCAGTATTTTCCATAATGTATTCCTCTTTCATTTTATCAGTGCCATACTTAATTTCTAAGTATGTATATATAATACACTCGTTATACTCTAAAGTCAACCTATTTTGGACACTTATTACACTTTAATTAAAAAGATAGCAAAAGAAAAGACCCCTATTACAGGCGCCTAAAATGGAGGTTTTTGGTGTCTAAATGGCTCTTAAATGCCATTTAACGCTTTTCTGGGGTGTTAGTATGTGTTACTCGTGTCTTTTCATTGCTTTTGTAAGACCGTATTTGCGTAAATCTCCGCTGAAAAGATGCAGTTCCATACTCTTTTTTTCGTCTGTAACCCATATACTGCGGTTAGTGAGATAGTAAGGGCATGTAATAAATTGATCTAAAAATATATATGTTTGGGTAGTAAACTTAAAATCTCTTGGAAATGGTATTTCATACATTTGGATATCTAGATTTTCCTGTAAAAAATCAAAGCCATCTTCTGTAAGTCTTAAACCGCCTTCTGCTTTACCTCTGGTATTTTGCCACCAGTCAGCTAGGTACTGCTTTAGATTAGCTTCACTTACGGCAATGTCGGATTGCTTTAAAAAGACTTTAGTGTATGTTTCTTTCCAGTTCATTCATCAGTAACCAGTTCGCCCGATGTCAGCTTGTATACAGCGAAGTCTTCGCTTTTGAAAAGATCATTAAGTTTTTTTGCTAGATTATGTGCATGTCCTGGATTAGAAAAAGATACCTTCTTGTATTTAGGTCCAGGATAATTTGTGATTGCATTAGATGTTTTTAGATTGAATGGAGCGCCTTTATAGAATACTGCCCATATGGCTTCTGCTTGCAAAACTTGCTCACACTTGTAAGATGCTTTGTCTACATTCTCTAATATAATCGTTGGTTTTGGTCTACTCATTTGCGTAATCCTTTTAATTAACTACGCATATATTTATCTTTTTTTTGTAGAAAACTACTAGTATTAAACCTGTTTTGCGGTCAAAGCACCTAGTATTTGCTTTAGTTCTTTTTCGCTTACGCAAAATACATTTGATATTTTTCTAGGATACTTGTATTCTAACAAGAGTTTCTCTACTAGAGTTGGATATACTGCTGGGTCAACTACGTCTGATTGACATTGTTGTTGGCTTTCAAATGTTGGATCAGTAAAAACGTAAATATCTCTATCAGCAGTTGCATCTGCATTAGGATCAAG
>Ga0181401_1000010_pt1 | contig 61312 bp, 97 predicted proteins | sample 24SPOviralmetaG_FD_130130 | JGI IMG/M metagenome (GOLD analysis project Ga0181401, IMG submission 130130) | Marine viral communities from the oligotrophic San Pedro Time Series (SPOT) site, San Pedro Channel, CA, USA - 24 SPOT_SRF_2011-07-20 | ecosystem: Environmental > Aquatic > Marine > Strait...
AACATATTCAACAGATTAGAACTACAGGCATTCCGTGCTGGTGTAACACCCCGTACCGAAGAATCGCGTGAATGGTTCAGAAAGAAAGCATCCAACATGCGTTCCATCAACCGACAAGAGTTGATGAAAGAGGAACCACTAAAGACCAGAGCCCAACGAGGTGTTATTGGTACGATGCAGATGTTCTTCTATGATCCCAAAGGCAAAGACACACTACCATACTATGATACATTTCCGTTGGTGGTAGTTGTGGGCCCCGCAGAGGGTGGGTTCTATGGTCTCAACCTACACTATCTACCACCCTTGTTACGAGCAAAGATGTTGGATTCGTTGATGGAGGTTGCGTCTAGCAAGACCAGTGATGATGCGAAGTTCAACATCACATACAAACGACTACAGAGTATCTCCAAGTTACGATACTACAAACCATGCTTCAAGCACTACTTGACCAAGCATGTACAGAGTAAGTTTGCAGAAGTACCCGCGCCTGAGTGGGAGATTGCTACATTCCTACCAACCGCAAGTTGGAGAAAGTCCAACTCTCAGAAGGTGTTCTACGATTCAAGACAGATGATAGGTAAAGACTAATGGCATTTCGTATTGATGATTTCAAGTCCCAAGTGGGTGCGGGTGGTGGGTTCGCCATGGGAAATCTGTACAAGATTTTCCTGCCACCTATCAACGGTGATGCAAGAGAGATGAACCTATTGTGCAAGGCAGCATCATTGCCTGGCCGTCAGATCTTATCCACCGAGAACCAGATTGGTCTAACGACCACTAAACAGGCATACGGATATGCGGTAGGTGATATCAGCCTGACCTTTATCTGTATGAATGACATGAAGGTACGAACCTACTTTGAACAGTGGCAGAACCTCGCAGTAAACCAAGAGACATTAGAAGTTGGATACTACAATGACTATACCCATCCGGTCATTATTCAACACATCAAGAAAGGTACATCGTTTCCTCTTTATAAGAAAGAGATATTTGATTCGGGTAAGATCCCATCATCTATCAGGGGACGATTACCAAGACTAGGGCCATTAGATCTTGCACAGGGTGAGATTGATTTGAATGCAGTATTTGGTGATGATATCACCTATACTTTAGTCCTAGATAAAGCATACCCAACTACACTAAACGAAATACCGTTGGGTGACGATGGGCAGTTGATGGAAGTAACCGTACAATTGTCTTACAAGAATTGGTCAAGTAAAAGTGGTGACGCTGGTGGCGGTGGTTTCATTGAAGGAATTGCAGGCGAATTGATCAGGAAGTTTTTATAATATTTGGAGCATATTATGGCATTACCTAAGTTAAATGATACCTTGAAGTATGAGATGACGATTCCGTCATCGGACAGGCAGATTACATACAGACCCTACTTGGTCAAGGAAGAGAAGATTCTACTCTCTGCGTTTGAGTCTCAGGATGAGAAACAGGCAATGAGAGCAATGATGGACACGGTAGTCGCATGTGTCTACGAGGATATTGTATCCTCTGAACTAGCCACATTTGATGTGGAGTATATGTTCACCCAGATTCGTAGTAAGTCTGTGGGTGAGTCATCTAACCTGACGGTGAGGTGTCAACAAGAAGAGTGTGACGGCACGACTGAAGTGAGTGTCGATCTATCAACGGTAGAGGTATTCAAGACTGATGTTGATAATGTAATTCAACTCACTGATGATATCTCTATTGAGATGCGATACCCGACATACGACTCGTTTGTGAGACATTATAAGGATGGTATGACGGAGGCAGACTTTGGGTTTGCTATGTTAGAGGATTGTGTTGTATCCATAATGACAGAGGATGAACAGTTCCTCGCGAGTGATGTAAGCAGAAAGGAGTTGAGTGGGTTTATCGACTCAATGACGAATAAACAGTTTGAACAGGTAGGTGAATTCTTGAAGACTGTACCTGCCATGAAAAAGGATATAGAGTTCACGTGTTCCAAGTGTGGAGAAGATAGCACGATTACTCTGGAGGGTATCCAAGATTTTTTTTAGTGTGCCTCTCACACGATACTTTGGTCAATCATTTTAAGACCAACTTCGCGTTGATGCAGCACTTTCAGTATTCACTACAAGACATCGAACATATGATGCCTTGGGAGAGAGAGGTCTATCTCGTGTTACTTGAGGAACACTTGAAAGAACGAGAAGAACAGATGAAAGAACAACAAAGGCGTTGATAACAAATGGCAACACTTGATAAGGTAACAGGAGAACTGCGTCTAAATAACGCTGCGTCTGAACAACGAGACAAAGAACAGTTAGGGCAACTTGTCACTCTCAACAAACAGTTTGAGAAGTACTTCAAGTCTATGTCTGCTAGTAAGGGTGACGATCTAGAGAAAGAGCGAGAGAAGAAGGAAGAGAAGGCTCCTGCTGGTCGTGGTGATCTCGTTGCGGGTGGCGCTGCCGTTAAAGGGTCTAGTCTGGGTGTTATTGGAGCAGCACTTGTTGCGGCTGGTGCCGCAGTAGTCGGTGCTGTTGCTGGTATTTTCCGTGGTTTCGTTGATAGTCTGGATCTCTTTACCAAAGGGTTCTTCAGTAAACAAATCAAACGTATTACAGATGGTATCACAGATTTTTTCAAGCGTTTCGGTGGTGGTGTAAAAACTGAAGTATCATTTCTCGATAAGGGTCTTGAAGGGTTCAGGAGAGGCGTATTCAACTTCGTAAATGCATTCAAAAAGGTGGGGACTACAGTTGGGGCTGTTGGAAAAGAGGTTACTATAGTAGCAAGTGACTTCAAAAGTTTCCCTGCTAGACTGGGTGCTGCGTTTGCCGTATTCCGTCCAGCCTTCAATAACCTACAACTATTGTTTAACGATATCAAGGGTGTGTTCTCCAAGATAGGTACGGTTGCAGATACAGCAAAGGATGCTGGTGGGTTTATTTCTAAGATCGCAGAAGTAGCCAAACCTTTCTTTAGTGTATTTCAACGACTAGGTAGGTTCCTTGGCGGGCCTATCACCGCATTCATCTTTGGTGTCATCGATGCATTCAGTGGTGCTATGACAGGATTCGAGGAAACCGAAGGTAGTCTGGGAGAGAAGATCTTTGGTGGTATCATGGGTGCGATAGCTGGATTCGTCTCAGGATTCATCGGTGGTATCCTTGACCTTGGTAAGATGCTTGTTGGTTTCGTTGCAGGTCTGTTCGGGTTTGAGGATTTCAAAGAAAAACTTGCTTCCATCTCTATCACTGATTTTATCTTTGATTCCCTAATGAAGTTAAAGGATATGGTATTAGACTTCGTTAGAAGTCCCTTGGATAGTGTGAAGAGTATCTTTGGTTTCGGTGATGACGAAGAAGACGCTCCTCCTGAAGTGAAAGAAGGTAACAAAGGTCTACAACGTGCGTTACGAAAACAAGAACAAGCACGACGATCCGCTAGTGGTCAAGGGCCGCAGGTAACTGTCACGGAACCACCACCTCAAACAGTCCTAAAGACACAAGAAGCAACTGCGCCTGGGCTCAAGACCAAACCCATGAATGATGCGACAAAGGAGTTCACTGCCTATGCCGATTCAGAAGAAGGTAAAGCAGAGTTTGCTAGGAATGCTGCGGAACGTGAGGCAAAAAAGGCAGCGATGCTTGCAAGGGCAGAGGCAGCAAAAGAAAGACGAGCAGCGAGACTCGCGAATCCAGAGGTAAGGGCATCAGAAATTGAAAGACGTAGGTCTCAGTTAGCAAGAAACGAGGGACGTTTCGCTGGCATGTCTGCCGAAGAACGAAATACGAATGCTGGTGCTATAACGGAGAGACGTATTAGCGAACTACAGGATCAGATCAAGTTCCTTGAGTCACAAGGTGCTGGTGGTGGTGCTACGGTCATTGCTCCACAGACTACTACCAATAACAACCAGAGTAGTTCTGCGATGTATGGTGACCCATCACCCGCGACAGATGACCTTGATAGAGCCGCTGATAATTTCCACAATGTCAGTTGGGTAAACTAGCATAAAAAAAGGGGCACCGAAGTGCCCCTCAAAGGATAGAAGAGTTTAGTCTTCTGCTGCAAGTTTAGCAAAGTAACTTAGAGTATCATCCTCGTCTGCTGCTGCCGTGATATTCGGTTCAGGAGCAGAGGCGATAACCTGTGGTTCTTGTTCACGTGCAGATACTACTTCCGCAGTCTCGGTCAGTGAGTCATTCTTGATGGTTGCACCAGCACCCGTTGATTGACCCAGTACAACTTCCAAACGACCTTTCAGTTCGTCATAGGCCTTGTACGAAGACGGAGCAGTAAACTCTGACATGTCGTGCAACTGATTATAAGTTGCTTCGAGTCGCGTCTCATCTGCTTCCAGTAACGGTGCAGGAGCCTTGAACTCAGACTTATCATAGTTACGATATCCCGCAACATTACGAATCTTCAGTTGGAAGTCAGCACCAGTCCAGAAGTCAAACGGATTGATCGGTTCTTCGCCTGGAAATTCTGGTTGCATCTTATCCATGATCTTATCAAAGATCTTCTTGCCGAAGTCGTACATGAATACTTTACCTTCGTTGGCAGGATTGGCAGGATCGTTCATAACCATGATGTTCGCAACATAGTGAAGTCTACGCTTCTGTTTACGTGCGATTTCTTTGTCCTCTTCAATACCAGAGTTCCATAGTCGTGAGTTGTATTCACTCACTGGGTCATTGTTACCCAGAGTCGTGAGAGACTTCTCAACATACCATTGACCCGTAGGCCCTTTGAAGAAGTGATCGAAGTAACGTACCCAAGGGAGTTCTTGACCTTCTGCCGCAGGGAGGAAACGAACAACGGCATAACCGTTACCTGATTCATCTACCGTAGGTTTCCAGAAGCGCAAGTCTTCGTACTTGTTGTTACCTTGCTTGGCACCGCCTCCCATCGCCTGTGCGGCTGCTGCCAACTGGGTGATGTCGGTACGGTTATTTTTTAGATTTGCAAAAGACATATTTTTGTATTTTCCTTGTATGATTGTGTGTCCACTATACCATAATGTAATCGTTTTGTCAACCTTTATTTTAAGGGTAAGGCCTCACCCTTTTCGAGAAAGTTAAGGTTCATTGCTTCAACCTCAATCTTCTCTTTGATAGATGTCGCGATATATTTCTTGACATCCTCAATCTCTAGGTTATTCTCTTCACAGAGATAAACCACTGCGTCCATATAGGACATTGATTTTTGTCTGACCGCATCTTCGGTCATCTTGGTGAACTTCTTCTTGTTCATGAAGTTGGACTCTTCCGAAGAAGAATCCACTCCACCCATTTGGAAATCAACTTTCATCTATTCCTCCTCATCACTATTTATAATAGTAGAAGAACTGTGAAATTGCTTGGCATATTCCTTATCATTGTCAAACTCTTCCATCAGTTCGGGTGTCCAAGTCTGTCGGATATCGGGATACCACCATCCCATTGTACGCTTGGGTGTACCGTCAGCATGGTAGGCCATTGCCTCAACCTTGTACTGTATACGACCTTCGCGTTGTTCACCATACCGATAATCTAACCAGACACCATTCGCAAGGTACTTCTTTAGATTATCGACATAGTTCTCCAGAGCAATGTATTCTGATCTCTCCTTAGAGGCCTTCGAGTTCTTATAACTACGCATTGCCTTCAGTTCGTCTTGATTAGACTTCAACCATTGCTTGACCTTCTTCCAATGCAAAAAGTGATCTTCTGGTAGATCTCGTATGTCTTCACAGACAGACTTACTACCATCGGCACCACGTGCTTCCCGTGCCTTTGCGAGACGCTCTACCGCTGCCTTCTTCTGCTCCGCAGTCATAGGTTTGCGTTTACGTTTCACTTTGCCACGTTCAAATCCAAGTTCTTCTAGGGCACGTTTGTTCTTCGCTTCCCTAGTCTTCCTTGCTTTCTGTGCTGCTGTAAGTTTTTTTGCCATAAGGTATATAGTCTATGCGCCAGTTATGAGGTCATGAGTTGATGGGTACGGACTCTCCATGTTGAATGACAACAAAGAGTCTACACGAAACGAACGCCAGTCAGCCAAGTCCAAGTCAAACACACGCACCGCAAGTTGATTCTTCTCAGTGTTTGCATTCGCATCAGTCTTGGGCATCTTATCTGCTGGTATCAAATCTGATACTAGAGTTGCCTTCATTTCACGTATAGCACCATCCTTCACTTTTGTGAATGATAAGTCTACCACACCTTGACGTAAGGTGTCAACGATTTCTTGATAATTCAAGTCTTTCTCCATATTAAAAACCACCGACTGCTTGTTGGTACCAATCTGGCATTGCACGGTTTGTCCAATTAGCAAATCGCTTCTTCTCGTTAATGTAGTAGAAACGATATGCTTCTACAGGATCTTCACGCTTGCAATACTCAGGCATTGCTTGCGCGAATTCCGTCAACCCACCATCAGGTATGTTTTCAGGAATGTAGGAGAGTATACCAGATAACTTCCTTTCTGTCAAGTGTTTTTTTCCATATCGGTAGGTATACTCTTTGCAAAGTTCTTCCCACATCTGGTGTAGGTATAGATAGTTTGCAGATGTCTTGCGAGTCCATATTCCACTAGGGTGATTCACATGGGACGCTTTGTAGAGAGTGTTCTCTAGATTAGAGTTCGGATGTTTCCAACGTTTGATCTTACGACCAATCGCAGTCTTATCATAGTACTCTTCACCATCAAGAACACGATGTGCCGTGCTCATGAGCTGGGCATATTCGATGATCATCTTGACCACGTGTTTATCCAAGTGCATACGCGCAGCCTTCACTGGATTAACAGATAGGTGAAAGACATTCATTACCCTTCACCCTGTGCTACATAGTAACCCTCTGCACGAACTTTCATGTCACCAAAGTTAGGTTCATTAACCTGCTTGACAACATACAGTTGAGATCCGGTCATGAACTCGACGGCATCACGATAGTCATCAAGTTCACGGATTGGGACAACACCCACGATGGGCATCTTCCAATCGTCCATGCCCTCAGTGAGAACATCAAACTTTTCACGCAGTAACTGGTACCGACTCTCTTCAACAAATGTCATAGGCATTACTTCTTTCTCCATTCACGTAACCATTTAGAACCATCGCGTTCAGCATCCGTAAAGACTGCATTAGTAAACGCTATCGGTATAACTACACCCAAGTGAATAAATATACTGGTTAAGGTACTGTAGTCTACCCAGCCTAGGTGATCACTTGCCACAAAACCGAAGTATGCACTCCACATTGTAAACAATGCCAAGGTGAAATACATTTGTAGACTAGGATCTTTGACATATCTCAATGGATTATATCTCACATCCATTACAAGTCTCCAACTATCGACCACAAATATGATCGCTCTTTTTAGGTGTTTCATACACGCTCCTCAGTATTATAAACGGTTTTTGTACCATCATTAGTAACAACAACTACTGTTGCTTCAGTGATTTCGGGAAACTGTGCGCTGAATACAGCGGAGTTGGCGTATGAAACCGCCGACTCGTAAGAAGTGATTGGGGCATAGAGACCCGCAAAGACCTCACCAGTTTGTGACTTAACAATGTATTTTTCCATACTATACTCCGTAAAAGGCTCGTTCTAGTTTCTCGGTAGCGATGTCAATCAACTCGACTCGCTTCTGGGCAGTAGGAGTCATATCCTGTGCCATCACGTTTGCAGTTCGCATCGCTGCCATTCGCAAGACATGAAGTTCTTTCTTGGTCAAGACAACAGTGATTTCTTCAGCAGCTTCACATTCGTGGTACATTCTTCAGTTCCTTTCTCATTCTCAATACAAGTATTATAAGCGATGCAGCAACTTTTGTCAACACTTTTTTTCAATTAACGCCCACTTTTTTGATATTCATCAATCAGTGCTTGTCCTGTCAACTTGGTTCCCATGATGACCACTTCACCAGACTCGTTCAGAGTTCGTTGGATGTGACCATCGTTGTACTGGACATCTGTCACGGTCTTACCATCAGAGGTGTCCTCTGGACGATCATCGTACCACATGGACGATAATCCGTGAACATGGACATTGTTCACACCCTTAGCCCACTTCTCTGCTGCGATACGAGTACGCTGCTCTTCAACTGATTGACGATACTGTGTCATGCGGTCTCCCTCTTTTTTGCATAGAATTCTTCGATGAGTTCGAGAACCTCGTTCTCTTTGGCAATACGCTCCTCACCATCGACACGGACTACATAGTCCTTTGTGTAGGTGCCGAATTCCTTCTCGGCATCAGAGAACATGAGCCACGACTCAGTGTAACTACGAATGACAGGAACTAGGTTACGGTACTCGTCATTCACGGTAGTACGAGTTGCTCTCCAGCGCCCACGCTCAAGAGTGATAAAGATAGGAGCTTCCCAAGATTCACCGACCTTAGCGTCATCCTCGACAATATCCCAACTAATGACATACTCACGAGCAACATCATTGTTGTAAGACACGAGATCCTGAATCACAGGCATGAAGGTGCCGTGAGCAATCTCGTTGAGATCCCTAGAAGAGAGATTCTCCATGACATAGGTGGTGCCACCCTTTGGTTTGAAGTAGGCATCGGGTTCCGTTGAAGGATACCCGTCTACATCAAACGAGTAGTTTTCCATGTATTGTGTGGTGATTACTAACTTAGACATAACAGTTCCTTACTTACCTTTGTAACCGAGTTTTTCCATTGCGGGTCTAGGATAGATTTCCTCCGCAAGTTCCAAATATTCCTCAACAGACACATTCTTCACAAGGAAGTTGACCCATGCTTTCCATGGCTTACGACCATACTTGAATCGAGCGATAAACTCAGGTTTTGGTTTACCGACCCAAGAAGGATGACAGTCAGGTCTCGCGACTTCGTAGTTCACACTCTTGGTGTGACGCCCACGATACATAAGATACATACCGTCCCAAACAAACTCTTCTTTAACAAATGGGGTCATCTCTTTTCCTTTCTCATTTTCAATACAAGTATTATAGGCGATATCACAGGGAAAGTCAAACACTTTCTTAGATCAATATCTACTTACCAATGTGTTTTATATCACTTTTTGGAATAACCTGATAAGCACCCTTATTGTACGCAGGAGCAACAGTAAAGTTCTTGGACTCTTCCAACTGGAAGGTAATGTCCCTATCAGGGGTATAGGCAGTAAGAGGCACAGACTTAGTCTCAGTCTCGGTTCTCCACGCAGGGCCCACACTGTAGGACTTCATCGTCTTGAACTCAGGTTTGTACTTCTTGGTTTTTGACCATGCTTTGGTCTTGCGTTTACGACCAGACTGATCGTATTTCATAGATCCGTGGAATGATTGCATAGGTACCTCTCGAATATATATTAACATCATACAGACAAAAACATATTTTGTCAAGTCTTTTTTTGTATAAATAAACACATGACTAAAGAACTATTCGATTTCGGGTTTACCCTAGTAGACGAAGACGAACTGGAGGCAGTGCAGCAAGCACAGTCTAAGGTTGCGTCCGTGTCCGACTCTGTGTCAGAAACCCAAGAAAAACTGGACAGTCTGTTCAATGCGATCCAACCATTGCTGAACAACCTGAAACAAAACCCTCAGAAAGAGTATATCCTCTGGCCCAATCGACTTGAGAAGATTGAGCAGTTCGAGGACTATATACAGAATATCTACAAGGGTCAGTAATGCTACTATACAGATGTCACCCAATCAGTCAGAACCAGAACGCTATCGTAAACCTTAATAGAAAGGAAGAACTGTTCAAGGCTGTCTCGGAAGCACTTCCCAAGTATAAAGGGAAGACATTGCATCCGAATGATCATATTGGGTTGGTAACTGACGCATCTGTCCTTTCAGGATTGTTGACTCTATCTGGATACAAAAATGTCCTTGTGGTGACTTCGTTTGCAGATAAAGATTATGATACCGTAGTTAAGGGTCACCAAGCACACAAGAGTGCGGGAGATCATCTGGTACCAATAGTCCATGAGGCAGCGGGAACCACGATGAACATGTATGTAACCAAGGTAAAGTCTGGTGATTGGTTCACCCCATTCTATGAGTCATATGGTGTCAAGACATTAGATGTTGATTCACCTTTTGCACTAGATAGTACATTCAAAATTAAACCTCCGGCTGATGTCAAGTTTGATGCTGTTGTTCTACTGGGTTGTGATGCATACTCAAAAGGGAAGTTTAACGTAAAGGATATCAAGGAAACATTTACCAGATATTGCACACCAGAGTTTGATCTTATTGATGTGTATCGTCATGAGAACGACACAAGAAGTATCGTGGGCAGTACTCCGAAACAAAATACAGTTATTGCCCAGACAATGTTTCAGGCAGTCAACACTCCGAAGAAACTTATAGATAAGACCAATGGCGCTTTTGTTAATCGTGAACTTGAGATGCCCAATATGAGAAGTGTGATCTTATACAGTAGACTTGCATCCAACATTATCAATGTTGATAAATGGTATAAGGTTTACTAATGTACGATACAATGTATAACATAGTCACTGGAGTGAACGACGATAGAAGCTATCGGGTCTCACTGATCCCAGAATTGAACGATTATAAATTCAGGAATCTAGTACGAGAAAGAATCAAGGGATACACATCTACCCTGTTGACAGACAAGATTCTTGGTACAGAACGACATATTCCACAGTCACTATTACTTAACAACATTCTGAGTGCGAAACAGTACCAGAATGTTCTGTTCGTTCCTTCGTTTAGAAACACTCTATATCCTAGAATGATGGACGAATCCTACATTCTAAATGTACCTAATATAAATTATCATATGATGCCGTGCACTAACAAGTACTACGAACTGCCATCAAATATGTATGTTGCATATCCAGAAGGTCACACAAGTGTGTACCACGATTTGATGGACGGATTTGGTGTAACTTTTTGCAGGTCTAATGGAATGTACACGATGGGAGACTCAGCATATGAAGTGTCACCACCCGAAGGTGTAAAGTTTGACTGCGTCTTTCTGGCAGGACATCCCATGCCATCGGAAGACATATATTTTAATGCCGAAGACATTAAGAATGACTTCGCTTCATACTGCACACCAGACTTTGATCTACATGATGTGCGTAGGCGTTCATTATATAAAGAAGAATATCTGAGAGGAAATCCTCATCTCAACAATGTTGAAGCGCCACCTCGACTAGTGGGCGAGACAAAGGACATGACTGATGTGTTTACGTATGTATTAGAAAATTCATACAGACCCGATTTTCACGGTGACGAACTCCTGACTGACATGTTTACTGGATATAAAATGTTACCCCACTTCCAAAAATCATACAAGGTATATTAAAATGATTAAGTTCAAGAAATTCATGGTCGAGGGTGTAGATGACCCCGCAATCTTCAAGGCAGTATTCCTTGCGGGTGGGCCTGGATCTGGCAAATCTTTCATTGCTGGTAAGACGGGTCTTACTTCTCTTGGATTAAAATTAGTAAACTCAGATGATGCCTTTGAGCGAATGCTCAAGAAAGCAGGCATGGAGCCCACACCTAAAAACATGTTTTCTCCCAAGGGACAGGAGATTCGCCAAAAAGCGAAGACTGTCACTGGCATGAGACAGAAAGGTTACATTGGTGGAAGGTTAGGTCTTGTCATCGATGGCACCGGCAAAGATTTCGGTAAGATTCAAAAGCAAGCCACTGCTCTAAAGAAATTAGGGTACGATGTGGCTATGATCTTTGTTAACACTGACTTAGAGACTGCACAAAGACGCAATAAAATGCGGGCCCGTTCACTGCCTACCGCTGCGGTAACTGGTATGTGGAAAGATGTGCAGAATAATCTCGGTAAGTTTCAGAACTTTTTTAACCGTGGCTCTGAAATGATCATTGTCGATAACTCAGAAGAATCTGATTCTGAAGGAGCAATCTTAGGTGCATATCGAAAAATGAGTGCATGGGTAAAGCGACCTCCCACTTCGCCTGCTGCAAAGCAATGGATCAAGAAGGAAAGAGAAGCAAAGAGGAGAGATTAACCCCAACGATCCCAGAAGTCCACATTGTTGGCCACCTCGTTCCAAGTAAGAGCAAACAGAATAAAACCTGCGGCAAAACTAAGGGGTTGACTCTGCGTCAGCCCGATTAGAACTTGAAATACTCCGATGATAAGACCCAGTTTATACTTCACCCTGTCCCAGACATCCACTACACGATCCCATATCACCTGAAGTTTTAGTTTCCAGTCCATACTTTACTCCTCTGCGTAAACGAATTGATTGTCATCATCAACAATTACAAGTTTCTGCCCGACACCACATACTTCATCACGGTAGTTAGAAAGTTCAACATCAGACACCATATTCAAATCAAACCCCTTGTCCATACGAACAAGTACATGATTCTCGCATCGTGCGAGATTTAACCCATCAATCATTATTTATCACCTTACCTTTATTATTTACCACTTTTATTTCGACATTATCTCCCACAGGAATCTTGATATTCGGGTGAACATGATACAATACAAACTTAGTATCAGGAAACTCCTTGAACATCTCAACCCATATGGGTCTCCAGTTATCAGCAAGTCTAACTGTGTTTGCTGTGCCACGATCACTTTCCAACAATAGGTCAGTGAAACTATCAAGATTCATATCAAAGATACTATCGAATCCATATATATGTACTTCATCAGCCTGCATTTTATTACACGCATAATGGACTGCCATATGACCGCAATTAAAGTTAGTTGCAGCATATCTAACATCACCGTTCACCGCCGCATACTTGGGCACATGTCCATAGAATCCTTTGATTAGATGTGAGTACTTCATATAGAAAGTTCCAGAATTTTCCATCCAAATCTTTGGTCTAGTACCCAGAACCCAATCATACATATCCAATTGAATATGTCCTTCCTGTAGTGCCTTCATCATCTTGAAGTCTACCATACAGGTTGCCCACACCTCTTGCCTTGGAATAGCAAAGGGTGGCATGTTACATACCAATAGTTTTCCAGGCGTACCCCGTTGGAAAAGTCCAGCGTTATCACCATTACCCAGAACATTCACTCTCATAATATAACAAACTTCCTATTCTCAATGTGAGCTTCTTCAATATCTTCTTTAGACTGACCCATGTAACGCACCGCATGATGTTTCTCAATCATGTACTCGTTGACTGACTTATCAGAATAAGTAGAGGTTCTCCACAGTTCACCAAGGATACGACCATACTTACCCTTACCATCCTTATGAGTCCTCAGTGTAACACCTTTAGGATCATCAAGTAGACCGTACAAGAAGTCTTTGGCAGCAAGACCATACTTCTTCTCTTCGAGGTCACGGGTACGTGATTCAGGTGTATCAATACCATACATCCGAATACGTTGTTTACGCATCCACACACCAAACCCCAAGTCAATGTCTACATCAACGGTATCACCATCAACGACTCTTACGACATTACATCTATATTCAAACATTTAAGTACCTTATCACTTCAAGTTTATCTTCGGCTTCTGCGATTTTAGCAATCTCCTTTTCAATAGTTTCCACTATATCCGAATGTTCTCCGATACCGGCGGCATTCTGAATATAGACTTGTATATTCGCCTTTGCCACCGCAACCTCACCTTCAAGTTTCTTTTCAAGAGCTTCTATTAAAAAATTCATATCATTTGTTCCCGTATTATTTCTTTACCCTTCGCCCCAGTGTGATGTATAATCTTAGGATTTTTTACATCGACACCATCTATGTAGTCTAATCTTAACGTATTGTATGTATGTGGTAGAGGATTGATGCATGTCAACTTTTTCAACTCATCACCACCCATCATCAAATATAGTACTTCTTGATCACCTTGAACTGGATCTTGAATACATTGGTCTGCCCACGCCAGTAGTATGTTTGGAGTTCCTTCTACCAAGACCACCCCTGAGTTATACCAATCACCCAACTCGTTCCTGCGACTAGACCACGGCCTGTCCTTGATCATACCCAATCTACCCTGTTCAGACAGATTAAATATCCCTGAGATATCAGATGTTACCTCACAGTCAGTATCCATCCAACATGTCTTACTCACACCGTTTAGTCTAGTCGCATCAATAATCGCACGGGGTTTCTTAAACCACCCTCTTGCATTACTCTTGATTTCAATCACTAGATCGAAGTTGTTCTGAGCAAACTCAAGTCCCTCATTACTCATACCAAAGTCAGCGCACACTATGGGAGTATCATTGTGGTTCTTGTACTTGTTTATGAACCAAGATAACTGCCACTCAGTGTTGATGTCACACCCTGTTAAAAATATGTTCAAATTAGACATTAATTATTTCATACTTATCGTCGTAGTTGTGTTTTGCAAGACAACCACGTTCTACTTGTATTGTAGTAAAACTATCGTCAGCGTGAGCGACAAAAGGATAGTGTTCCTGTAACCAAGGGAACACGCCAAGATGCATATAAACATCAGTCGGTTTTGCGTATGTAGGGGCATTCTCTACCAATAGTCTTGCACCCGCCGGAGTCACCATGTACGCATGAGCGCCCGGAAAATAACTTTTGGTTGTCAAACGGTTCACCCCAATTTGTTGAGGAGTGTTCCATTTACCATAGGATGGCGCACCAATATTCATCACATAACTGAAAGGTGTTGTAGGAATAGGAGTATCCAAGACAGCATCATGCTCAAAGATAGCAAAGGGTTCTGTTCCAGATCCACACCGTTTCCACAGAGTGTGGTGTGAGAGGAATGCGGCCATGCAGTTCAGGTTGCGGGAGTATACTTCATCAAACCGTTCAGGATCAATACCCTCCTTCTCAAGCATCGATACGGGATCGTCCTTGGGTGTGATAGCATTGAACATTTTGATATCAACGCCATGACGATCACCACTCCAGATACATCGTTCTGCGGATCTTAATGATTTCTCATTATCTGCTATACCAATTACGAACGCTTTCATACTAAAAAGTTTATCTGACTTGAGTTGGTTGAGGTAGTAAGTTTCCCGTTATAATCATATGTAGTCACAATATAAGTCGTTTGCTGGATCTTGTGTTGTCCATCAGGAGCACGGTTTACTCGTTCAACTGTATATGTCTGATCCGACATTCGGGGTAGATATGATACCGGAGGTATTGCGTTATTATTTTCTATCATTTCGTTGTGGTTGATTTCAACCCTCTTTGTATGGTGGTGTAATATGGATAAACTACTCGTAACCAAGGAAACAGTTGTTTACACATCAACGCATCGTTTGGCCACATTCCAATCTCTTCCACTTTATTTAGTAATTTCTTTGCTGCCTTTGGTGATATCAGATATGCAGAGTTACCTGCCAATCCTTGGGGAACCTCCGAAGTATCAACATTTGGTACAGATTGAACTCCCATTTGGGAACTCACCGCATTATGAAATATATCTGATCTTCGAGTTGCACCCCGTGGATCATTGAGGCCTATTATACCACCCTTCCACTGTTCTGTCAAGTCACTTGTCGCAAACTTTCTAGTGAATAGTGCATCATGTTCTAGGACAACAATTGGATCACTACCTTCAGCACACATCTTCCAACACCTCATGTGGGAGATCATACATGCTACACGGTTGGCGTGATTCTTGGTTTCATAATGACGAAGATATAATCCCGTTTTGAAATCAAGACCATCATCTTCTGGTTTGACTGGATATGTCCACTTTGCCCCAGACATCTCTAGACACTTCAGACCCTCGTCAATAGTCGATGGTGTTGTCGCGGGTAGTATTATGGGTTCTAGTTCAGACTCAGTTTTCTTTATGGATTCAATGACCAACCGTGTGGCCACGGTTGCCTCATGATTATTTACTAGACTGATTATGAAGGCTTTCGTCAACATCTTTTACATATTCCCAACGGGCAGATAGATAACAACCACCATGATAACTCTTATGATAATATCCAAAGGGTTCAGATAGTATTTGATACCACCCCTCTTCTGCGCTTTTTAGTTCTTTGTTCTTATATAGAGAATCCACTAAATCGATGTCCCAGCAATCTCTGGGGTGGATGATCAGGGCATCGTTGATGTAGTAGGTGGTTTCCTTACCCATCGGTTTTAGTTCATTGAACTTGTGGGTGCCATAGTAGTTCATACAGTTGAATCCGATAGGCATATCTTTATCGTATGACTCTTGGATCAGTTCTCCCCACGGAATCTGATCAGACACAACAACATCAAAACGACTACGCACGATCATATCATACTCATCAGGTATTGATTTCATCATCTCGTTGTGAATCAAAAGTTGTTTGTGCCAGTTCGCACATGCGTGTGCGTGTACCAGTTGACTGTTGGTATAGATGGTATCATCCAGTCCAACCGCATACCGCATCTTAGATACCCTCTCCCTCTCCAACATATGAGGAAAAATATCTCGTCGTAACTCACTAGCAGAATCGGGATAGGCCTCAGTATCAAAGACAGGATGATACTCATTCTTAGGTTCATCAAAGTAGAAGTCGGGTGAGAACCCAACCTGTTTCATGTGCACCTCACCATAGAGACCATATATCTGGTTACTCCACGTTCCGGTATAGACTTTGTCGTGAGGGACATGTTGCTTGGTTCTTTCTATCCACTTAGGGTCACAGTGTTGATTCCACCTACCGGATAAACATAATGCAGTCTTCATACTATCTAATGGAGAATAGGTAACTTTCCAGATCTTCAGGAGTACCCAGACCAGCCATACCGTCTGCCTCGTAGGATAGGATCTTCTTACCGCCTAGGATTGCCTGATTGAATACAGGACAGACATAGTACTCACCGTTGACCTTCTTCCGAGATGCAATCATATCTTTTGTATATTCAACGTAATCTTCACCACGTTTCCAGTAGTAGAATCCCACTGTTGCATTATCACTGATAGGGTTCTTCTCTGCCACCTCAGTAACCAAACCTTCAGGACTCACCTTTGCATACGACCACTTAGGATGTGTTGCTTTGAAAGTAACAATACCACCATCCGCATCATGTTCATTCATCTTGTACATGAAGTCTAGTGAACTCCAATCTACATGTTGATCTGAGTTAGCAATGAATAACGGGTTCTCGTTGTCAATGTATTCCTCTGCGAGTAGAGTCGTACATGCAGCACCCTCTGTCACCCCATCAACCTCTACTATCTTACAGTTTGGTGCGATCAGATTTAACATGGTGTCTAGGTTATACTTCTCGCGATGATCCTTCTGTACCACGAAGATATAGTTGGCCTCCATACCAATGTTATCAACCACATGTTGAATCATCGGTTTGCCATTGACATCTATCAGAGGTTTGGGGAAAGTGTATCCAGCATCAGCAAACCGACTACCCGCACCCGCCATGGGTATCAATACATTCAGTTTCTCATCTTTCCACACAGGAGTAATAATTTTCTCTGACTTGATCTTATTAATCAAGTATATATCGACCTCTTCAGGAGATGATACCCTAATAACATTCGCACCGGACAAATACGCAGACTCAAGTCCAGCCGGTGAGTCTTCTACGATCACCGTCTCTTCAGGTAGAACTCCAACCTCGGTCATTGCTTTCCAGTAGATCTCTGGGTGGGGTTTAGGATTCGACACATCACTACTAGTCAATCTCACACTTAGATACGGAGACAATAACATCTGATCTAATATATTATCAACGGTTTTTTCAATGGCATTTGAGCACACACCAATCGCATATCCCTCTTGCCGTAACTGTTCAAACAGGTCTAGGATGTCATGATTACGCGCAACTGTGCGTAGTGCCATAAAGGTATATTTTTGTTTTGAATTGAAGATTCTGTCTTGAAAGTCATCTGATACGTTCATCATATCTAACTTTCGTTTTGTAGTCAGACCATCATACTTTATCGTATGGTTATGTTCCTCTATTGGAGAGTATCCATTCTCAACAAGTGCTCTATTGAGTGCTTCAAAGTGAATCTTCTTGGTGTCAACAAGGACACCATCCAAGTCAAATAGTACAAGTTTTATCATTTCATCCTCTGAATTACAGTGTAACCAACATTGGCGGTTCCACGTTCTACTATTTCCCACTGGTTAATTTCTTTACAAAAAGTCTCAATTACTGGATATAGGCCTGGCGCGTCCGGTATTGTCGTATCATGAAAGACGATATAATCACTCACCCACGATTCATGTAATCTCAACTCATGATCTAAATACCGAGGTCTATGTACCGAGTCAATCAACAGCACTTCAGTTCGACTCAATGATTCAAGCGCGTGACTACTAGACTCTTTCACTATCAAATCAATATTATGTTCGTCACAGTAAGACTCAAAGAGATGTTTACTTTTATTATACTTCTCAAGATTGATATCAACAAGTTGAACTTTACTAGGTTTACTCATCAACGCACATGCGGCAGTGGCCCCTTGGTGCGTACCAAGTTCTTTGTAGGTGTTGCACTTCTCTAGGAGTCGTGTTATAACATCATGTTGATCACAATAGTTATCTCCGTGATATTCTTCCTGTTGACTTCGGATGGATTTATAAAACTCTTCCAGTGTCTTACAGTGGTCTACTTCGGCGGTGATCATGTTTGTTTCCAATAATTCTTTTTTGCTGCACTATCAAAGTCAAATCCCCAATGATCAATGTCTTTCTGATACCAGTCTGCCACAATTTGAATCGTCTGTTTGTTATAGTATTCCTTATATGTAGACTGCCAATAACCTGTCACATTTCTGGCCTCTGGATCAAAGGAAACGTTCATATACTTTTTGATATCATCACCATATTTTTCAAATCGAAGAATGTCACACCGTACATTACCGTTCTCATCAGAAACATAATCAAAGGCAGGATACCATCCACGGATTGCGCGATGCCAAAAGAACTCCTTATTACCCCACTCATTTCGAGTTTCAAGAAAGGCTTCAAAACTAGAACAATCGACATACTCTTCTTTCCCGTAGTGACCAGAGTCTTTTTCTTGATAGATTACCTTCCTCGCAAACTCATACCGAGACACCACCCGACTCCAAGGATTACGGACAAAAGCAAACGCTGTGTGGTTTTCACGAATAGTCTCTTTCCAATCTCTCCACCTTGCATGTTCATTACCCTCGTGGTCATCATTATATTTCATCGTCTCGTGTAACTCTTTAGTATAACGAGAACTAATATGATTTTCGGACGTAGCGATCAAACACAATGGTCTGAGTTTAGGGTTCTGTCTGATAGTCATACCACCGTTCTTGGGGATGTGTATAAACATCTTTCTCATTCTCTTTCCCACTTCGCATATAGTCGGTTACGATCTGGCATGAACTCGGTCACCTCGTACCCAAATAGATCGGCAAAATATACATGATGTATTAGTTTCCATTCAAAGAAAGGAACCTTGCCAACATTATTATTTCCATGATCCCTATGGCCCGGATTGCATCTCCAGTAGATCCGAGACTTCGGTTTGAGGGCATTGACCATAGACTTGATTTGTGTCTCTATCAGTTTGTCATCACCAAAGTTCAGTGACCCCAGTGCCAGTGCGACATCATACTTCTCTTCTGTCTTGAAATCCTCAATAGCAACCTGTTCATCACATCCTATGTCTGTAATGTCAATACCATGTAAATTAGGTATATGTCTCTTCAGTGGGTTGATCCCACATCCAACATCAAGTACCGTCTCACCCTCTTGAATCTCTTCGATCAGTCTGAACCCAGTCCAGTGATATCGATCAAACCCTGCTGTTCTGGACGAGGGCCAGTCGTAGGTAAAGTAGTCATGCAACCACTCTCTATCATATGTAGACATATACACTCACATCCTTACTGGCATAATCATCAAAGGCAACCGATGTATCTAGTTCTAGTAACTCAAGCACATAGAGATTATCCGCACATCTAGTGACCCTATCCTTGTTCTTATATATGAAGGTCATTATGTCCTGATTCTGCCGTTGAATCTGTAGAAACATATTGTTTTGATTCTTGTACCAGTCATACTTCGGATAGGGTATATCAAACCCACCACACTCGTTCCACCACTCTAAGCACTCATAGTCATTACGATAGACCATAATGATAGGATACTTCTTGTAGTTATCTAACTGGGTTGCCAGAGTATGTGACTTGATCAGACGAACACCTTGGGGCGCATTCTGGTCAAATGGTTTATCCCAGTTCGCAACTTCAAACTCAAACTCCATCATGGGATCAAAGTAGGCTCCACTGTGTAACCTGCTCTTGTTATGAGAGTAAGTCCTTTCAGGAGAATAGTCTGATTGGTCTATGTCAGAGGATTTCCATATATTGTTCGCAACACCAGACCAACGAGAGCCTGGCGCACCTGTCATGAGTAGATAGTTACCTTTCATGCTTAGGTCTCAGTCCGTTCCATACATGTTGATCTAACCAGTGTTGATCTACATGTTTTACATACTTCGCATTCTGATTATCGTTCAAGTCTCTCTCCACTCGGATATCGTCATACGCAATAGGGAAACCTATCTTGTCCGATAACCACTTCAGATACATACCCTTATACAGATACAGAGATTCATGCGAGACAAACTCTAACTTCCACGGGAAACCACGGGCCCATCTCGGTTTAAGATTCTGGTAGTAGTTGACTGCAATCGGGAGAGTCATCTCCATTCGTACTCGTTTCTGTTGTTCTACATTGATGTTCTCTTCACGTACCACAACACAGACGGTCACTTGATAACCAGCATCCTGTGCCTCATAGATCACTTCCTGTATCTTGGGCACTTGCTTGACACCGTCATACACAAACGGAACACTGACATTTGCTACCATAAATTTCTTGGTCAACATCTCAGATGTCTTCTCAGGTCTCACCCAGCATTCGGCAAAAGGTTCTTCGTCACTGGGTATCCAGTACTTCTCACCAAAGTCCCATCCATGTACATCTGGATGGTATCCAAAGATCTTACTGAATAGATGGTTGCCAGACCCCTGCGGGCCTGTCAATATTACTAACTGCTTAGGCATATCGCCTCCATAATTTCACTTGGTATATAAGGTGACAGCATCCGCTCTGGATGCCACACGATGGCACAGATGTTACCCTTATGCCACGATTCAATATCACCATCTAAGTCTGTACATAATACTACACTATTTGGGGGTGGTTTGTCAATAGAAATATTGTGAAAACTATTCACCGTCCACGGCACACCGTTGTTATACACGAGGTGTTCTGTATCATAGTGATCGGTTTTACCTTCCTTAGTACTACCACCAAGGATTTCTGTGAGGAGGAATGCCCCGTGACATACACCAAGAATGGGTTTACCCAACTTGACCATTTCTGTAGCAAGGGATATTTCTGTTGTGACACGAACTTCCTCGTTCCCACCACCCGTGAGGATGAGGAGATCTAAGGATTCTGCGAGGGGTTCATAATCTAAGTCTTCACGATTTGGGACAGGAACGAGTTCATGACTCCGTAGCAACCGATACCAGTTGTGTTCTAGGGAGTCATGAACTACTCTGTTGTGCGTGAGGACTCTTTGAGTGAGTCCTATCTTCATTTACCAGCCGTATGCCTCTTGCACGAGTTGTCGTGCAGCAGGAGTATCTTTGGTATTACGACAGTTGATCTCAAACATATCGTATCGAATCTTCTCAACAAGACTACTGATACGATCCTGTACTTCTTGAGTTGTTGCCAACTGTAGAAGTTTCCAACGACCAATCGAAGAATGGAATCCTTCATCTCGTGCGATCTTACGATAACGAGTAGAGATAAACTCATCTTCAATAGTGTCTGCCATCTGATCCCATACAGCCTCAGCACGACCTTCCGCAACCAGTTGGTATGCTGCAAGTGATGCTTCGTCTTCTGCACAGTTCAGTTCTTCTAATAGTACAGCACCCTTGGCGGTGTTCATCTGACGTTCACGAGCAAGTTCTGCCTGTACATCAACGGGTTCACCTGAGATGTGTTCAATGACTTCCTTCACCATACGGAAGTGTCTTGCCTCATCATTTGCTTGACGAGTCAATAACTGAAGTTCCTTGGGTTCCATGTCATCAGGGGCATTGGCGACACGTTGTGCGATCTCACTCATGTTCATACGTTCATTGACCATACGACCAACAAAGTGATCTACCATCTCTTGATCAGAGAGATTGCCTTCAAAGTATTCCTTGACATTCATCTTGGATGCTTCAAACATGGCTTGATTTTCTTCGTGGATGTTATCCACAAACTCTTTTGGGTTTAACATAGGTTTCTCCTGTTTCACTCTATTAATATAACCAAATGTATTTATAACTATAAACTGTATTCCATGTTGATTTTTGAATGTTTTTCCTCATCGGCACGAACCTTTTTGATTAAGTCTGATAACTTAGCAGACTTTCTCATATCATAGTATTCGATTGCAAGTTGTGGTGCCGGTAAATTTTCTACCTCACCTCTCTCAACCATACCGAGATAATCTGTGTATGACCTCACTGCTTCTTCTTCAAAGTAATGTATCATTCTATGAGCAGTTTTGAAATCTATAACATACACCACAAAATAGAAGGTCATAAAAAGCATTTGAGCAAATAGTACCAACAACCTCTCAAACCAATTAGGTTGTGCTATCTCTATAAAGAACATGAGATGCATTCTTTCATTCTCTGCTTCTGCTAACATCTCTCGTATAGCAGGGCCATATCCAGTCCTCATCTTTCTAAGACTCTTCAGATGCAATAAAGAACCCGCAACCCAGCCTGGCACTCCTGCCACGGTTTCTAATACAACTGCTCTGTGTCCGTATCGTTTGGCAAAGAATGTATCTGCCATAAAACGGAAGAACTTGGTCATTGATTTTGCGAATATATCCTTCATATTTGTTTCATCAACATCTCGACATTCTCTCCTTTTTCTGGGAGTTTGTCCTTCAGAAAGAAGTGTACAAAGTTACAGTCCTTGAGATTCTTTACTGCACTGAACAGACCATTCCATCTGTTGTCCATGTGTTTAGTCGGAACCTTATATTTCTTCAGAAAGTAGTTCAAAAGAGTCTGATCGGTGCTCCACTTGTAAGTACCAACACCATCAACAAAATCCTTGAACTCCATTCGCATCAGAAACTCATATGGTGTCTGACCCTTGAGGTATGGTTTGAATAACTTGCTATTTAGTAGCATCATCCCCATATTGAAAAACTCATACCCATGAGTGCCACTTACTTTGAAATCAAGACCGGACATATGTAAAGCCTGATACTGCATACGAGAGTAATCCATTATCTTACTCACATACCAGTCTTCACAATCCATCTCTCGTTCTGCTACAGCACCAAATGCGTGGTCAGTACCAAAATCATCAAATATGTTTGCTGCATCAGGTCTGATGTATATATCGGCATCGATAATCGCAATTTGATCAAATCTATCAAGATAGTCAAAAGCATTCTCCTTTTCAAATATAGGAAGGTATCCACCATACTTCATGTAGGACTCTTCACTGCGGCCACTACTAAAGATGTCTGGTTTGATTCTTAGTTTGGGTTGTCTTAATACAATGTGTTTGATATCATGATTCGCACAATAATGTGCGACTGAATCAATACAGTGTTCGTATAGTTTGGACGGTTTACCCACCGCCACTTGGAATATCATTCTTTTCATTGTTTCACTATGTTTTGAAATGTATGTAGTGATGGATCTACAATACGCATAATGGCTGCAAGACCATTGACGTTTATATGTTTTCTTTTACCTGTCATTAGTTGATGCCACCCCCATTCAGCAGGGTACAACTTCTTTTCGTCAGATAGATTATGAGCATTACCCATGTAATCTCCTTGCTTGAATCCTATACAGAAGTCTGATAAGAAATTGTTGTATCGTTGACCTTCTCGTTCCTCTTTTATTATAGTATGGTCACCCGACTCAATAAAGTCTCGTGTGATCTCTCTCATCCTACGAGTACGATCATATCTATTCCTCCATATACCCACTTGACCGTTATACATAGAATCACCTTCCAAGTTTACCCCATATCCTACCACACCTTGATCCACTAAGTCAAGGGCTTTCTTCAGGTCAAACTTCTTACTAAACCAAGTATCCCAACGAGTACGGAAGTAGTAGTCATAGTCTTCGGTCAGATACTGCCAGAGATTCTGGAATCCCAAGTGTTGTGCGGTTCTATTATCATAGGTCTGTTTATGATATTCTAACATGGATGAACTTTTGTCGTTTACTTGTGATAAATACTTCTTCTTGAAATTTTCAGGAAGAGTGTCATCAGCAATTGCCAAATCGTATGGTTTGTACAGTATATTTGGTTGTACAGTCCAGACGATATTATCGGAAAGGGGGAATCCTGATTTTTTGATTATGTGTCGGTTCTCTTTTGTATCCCACATCTGATAGTATAAATCGCACCCAGCAAAGGTGGCTTGTCTTCTGTCATGACATTCCATCAACAGGTGTCTAGGTAGAATATTAGGATAGACACCATTAACAAGCACCGCAATACGCATCAGTGGCCTACCGTACCGCCAATGGTTTGATCGTATACTGGTCTACAGTATTTAGTAATAAGACTCAAATCTCTATCCAACTTGTCAAACATAATATCATCAATATATCTAGTATGAACTTCAGTGACACATTCTAGGAGTAACTCCTCTGCCACATCGGGTTCAATATAGTATGCCGATGTTATTGGACATAGTTTCAGGTGCCACCAGTATGGATGACCCTTGAACCTGTCACAATAGTTATGAAACTCATCGTCGTTCTGAAACTGACAGATAGAGAAGTATGGGGCGATGATAGGCATCTCGGAGGTCAGGCACTCGGTGTCATGTTCTATCACCGTGATAGGCCTGTCTTCCTCGACGCACTTCTCCCAAAGAAGATAATGACTATACCAACAACCCATCTCAGAAGGAGTGTAGGGTCGTTTCCCATGATACTGATCGATTCGTATATCGTTGTACATATGTAGGGTCGATGGTGTTACCGCATCAAACATATTCACATGAAACCCATGTGATTCCCAACTTGGTAGTACCTGTTTTACATAGTGTTGAGATACCTGATTGTCAGGCATCTGAATCATCCATATGTTATCGGTAATCATTGAGATCAAACTCTGTACCATGCATTTTCATCAAATCACGCTCGTGATTGGTATATACAAGGACTTCTGGGTCATCAAGAAGAAAATCGCAACTGCGGCAATAATCAGGGTAGTTTCCGTTAGTATGATCTTCACGGAGTTTAGTATATGCTGGCCCGTACCATATTTCTTCGATGGTGTTCTCAGAGGTGTGTCCCAAAACGGCCTTTTCGTCTTGTCCGAGTACTTGGCAACATGGTGCAACACCACCTCTTTTATTATCACTACCGCCAGCACGAATAACGACATCGGGACTAAAAGGTCTACCACAAGTTTTTACCTCTCCACTTCGAGTATTTTGTTTAGGATCATATACACCAGACCAGTTATGCATTTTCCATATTTCAGTCTTCACCCCTAGATTATCTACCAGACTCTTGTATTGTTCTAGTTCATTATTTAGGTTGTTGTTATCAGTAATCAAGTGATAAGTTGCAACAACACAATCACTCTCAGTCTTATCAACATACGCCTTCATTTGTTGTATGTTATCTACAATGTTATTGAAGTTTCCTCCAATAGTATTGTTCATCCACTCGTCATACTTTGCAGGGTTATATCCAATGAACGAGAATCTATAGAAGTCAAGTCCCGCATCCACGCAGTCAGCCATGAACTGTCCACGCATACGAAACCCATTAGAGAACATGAATGCCTTGGCACCATACTTCTTTACAACCTTGATATATTCAGGTAGGTTCCTATTTAGTGTGGGTTCTCCACTACCTTCTAGGTTGACTACCCTCAGACCGTGTTGTGCACAGTCTGCTACATTCTTCTCAAACTCATCCAAAGACATCTTCTTGAGAAAGTCTTTATGTCTACCACCAGTACGGACATCCTGTGGACACATAGTACATGAATAGTTGCAACCACCGTTTATCTCAATGACTGCCCTATCTATTTTCATATAAACTTACCAATCAACATCATGGTTAATGCCATAGTACCAAGTGCACCAGCCTGAACTACGCATCCAATTACTACCCATTCCATGACTGTAATATCCTCTATGTTTTTCACTACCAATACCTTGCTTTAAGTATGTCTATATATTGTTTTGCTTTGACTTTCATTTCAGTTAGATTAGGTGTGAACCCTTCTCCTCCATCAGAAAAGAATTCCATAGTCTGATGACGATTGGGTTTCCTTATAACCTGTGGTGTATTGTATGAGGTAATGCCTTCCCATGAAGGAATAAATAATGGTTTACCAAAGTTCCTTACAATGTAATGCCACATACCATCATAACAGACCACGAAATCTGCTTCTTGTATCTGTTTGAAAGCATCTCTAACCGGAGTTCTATAGGTCAGTTCAACTAGTATCCAACCCTCCCAAGTTAGCAGCTTGATTATATCATGCCAATCATCATTTGTCAAGAACCTTTTCCATAATCTTGGCGGTTCACTGTTGTAGGTGGGAGTCCATATTACGATCTTCTTTCGTTTTGGAACGAAGACTTCTGGTTTGAATATCCAGTCATTGTTGACAGTACCTGTGGGATCGTATGCCTCAGAATCAAAGTAGAATCGGGCCTTCTTCTTATTCGGATTGACATTACCATGTTCAAACAGATCAGATTCATAGACATGGGTAAGTAAGACATCATCCTGAAGATGATACTGATCATGCAACCACTCCATTCGCTGAATGATTGTTTCTGGATCATCTGGGTGGTGAAGAAAGTCCTCACCATGTTCCCAGTGCATTTCTAGATTTACTCTTTTCTTGTTCTCAAAAGAATAGTTGTGACAAGCATTAAGGGCGCACATGGCATCACCTACACCCCATGTTCCTCGCCACCGTATCTTTTCCATTTACTTCTTCAAGTTAAATGCCTGTGCACCAAAGAAGGCTGCGACGATGGCGGCCACTGATACAAAATAGACACTAGCGATATCACCGATGATCTCCGCCGCCTTATCTAGTCCAAAAAGAACTGTTACAAATACACCCATAGGGTAGAACAACATACCAATCAATGAGAACCATGCCATCCTACGCTGTGCGTCTCTCATTAGATCTGCATCTTCAAGTTCTTTACGTTTGAACTCAAGGTACAGAGACTGTTCATCTTCTGTTACTTTGCCATCCCCATTTGTGTCAGCGGGATGGTGTCCTGCTTTTTCGATATCTTCGCCCATCTTATTCTCCCGGCGCGTTTAGTGTACTTCCTGCCATATCAATATTTAACCCTATCACCAGTTTACGTCCCCTGTGAACAGGTCTTCCTCTGTGGGGCAACATAGCAGGAAAAACTATAAGATCCCCTTCTCCCATCTTGCGGTTAAACCCAAGTAACTCCGTAGCATATTCTTCTTCACATACTATATGTAGGACAGCAGATAAGTTACATCCTTCATGTGTATGCCATCCAAAGTCGGCTCCGTTGAAATACTCAGCGAACCACATACGTTTTATATCCAAGAGTTCGCAATGGTACTGCCGCATATAGTTTTCTAGAGCCGGTCTTACCATCTTCCTTACGATAGGGTCATAAGTGTCGAGACTGACATCCCTATGCAACTTATAATCAGAACTAGACATCTTTGCAAACTTAGTGTCATTATTATTCTTGATGTCTGCTACATGGTTGAGGATCTTTGCCCGATCTTCTTCAAAAGAACCACCACTTAAATCGTATGTCTTTACCCACTCCATCAAAATACTTTTACATTGTATTTACTTTCCCATTCTTCCGCATCTTCTATGGTGTTCACCATCGGTCTGTTGCGTATGTTCAAAGATGTATTTAGTAACATAGGAACACCCGTCAACTCGTAATACTCCTCTAGAATCGGACGTAGGACAGACTCACAGTCAGGTTTGACCAGTTGTACCCTTGCTGTACCATCTACATGGGTGACCGATGAGTAGTCATGCTTTGCCTTTGCGGTGTACTGCATATACTCGTTCATAGGCCCTTCAAAATACTCGTCAGCGTACTCAGAAAGGATAGCGGGTGCAAAGGGTCTAAACTTATGTCTACGTTTGATTGTATTCACAGTATCCTTTACATCATATCGCACATCTGCCAACAGAGAACGATTACCCAGTGCACGAGGGCCATACTCTGCACGACCATTCGCAACACCACATATCTTGATGTCAACGAGGTACTGAGCGACCATCTTAGGGTCTATGGGACGATCAATGTTGTGACCAAGGTAAGGACTACACTTTACGTTGTCTCCACCCGTGGCCTTGTGCCACGAGTACAGGGCACACCCCAGTGCATTACCAGCATCATTGGGCGCAAGAGCAATATGCATGTCATCGAACAATTCGTGGATCTTAGAGTTGGCAGTTACATTCTGTGCACACCCACCACTGTAGACAAGTTTAGAACCATACTTACGTGCTTCAGTCATCACCTTGAGTACTTCGTCCTCAAAGAACTTCTGTATAGTTGCACTGGCATCTTCTTCTGATATGCCCTTCACTCGCTTTAGAACTTTATGTTCATATTGAACATACTTTGCAGACAAGGCACTCTCTGCAACACAAGTCCCCTCAAAGTCTACTATCTGCCTTACATTACAACCATCCTCACTTTCAAACCAATAGTACATATTGTAAAGGATATCATAGAGAGTCTTATCTACCTTACCGTATGAGGCCAGTCCCATGACGATATATTCGTCCCTCAACATTTTGAATCCAAGGGCAGATGTTACTGTCCCGTAGATAGATCCCAAGGACTGGGGCCACAGTATTTGTTTGATTGTCTTGAAGTTGTGGTCTTTGATGACCAGAGACTCAAGTTCACCAGAACCATCTACCGACACCATGACGGTGTCTTCTTTTGATTCCCACGGACGAGTCAGAAATGCGAGAGCACAATGACTCTCGTGATGTTCGTTGAAGGTGTCAAAGGTAAGAGAGTTCCGCATGGGGTATGCGGTATCAATCCAACCTCGTTTTGCCTTTCTAGCAACATCTGGATTATTTTGGAAGGTACGCATACCACCCATCTTCTCCCTACGAAGATCTGCGTCTTCATAGTAAGTGACATGATCGTCTTTATTTACAAACGACCACATCTCTGGGGGTATCAAGTGATCCATCTTTAGACCACTATACCGTTCTGCTTGGGACGCAAATGCTACCGAACCGTCTTGGTTGACGATGGCAAGACCGGCGTCATGAAAAAACTCTGAAAAACCTACATATCTCATGTAGTTATATATACATCAACCAACTAGGTATTCGTATACATTTTTCCAACCCTTCATTAGAGGGTACTTCTCAGATTTCATGTTGTAACCGTGTTCCATGACAATAGAGTCCAGACCGAACTGGTCTCCAGCGTCTGCGTTCTCAACCTTGTCTTCGACCCAAGTGTATCCGGTACCTTCGTATTCCTTCAGGACTTCATCCTTGTCTGCCCCAGTGTCAAGGTAAATGAACTTCTCAAACGCAGTCTCACCAAATAACTTTCTGATGTTCATGGTTCGTAACTTCTGTGCGTTCTCGTTCTTACTTAGACTTGTGATCAGGTGAAAGACATAACCATGTTCTTCGTGAAGTTTCCTCACATATTGGATCGCGTCTCGTAGGGGTGGGATAAAACCGACAGCCGCACTCTCGTTGAACTCTCGAACTAGTTTCTTAGACTCTGGTTTAGTAAGTCCCGCATAGATTTCGTGGATGCTGTAGGCATTCTTGTTAATAACCTCATATCCCTTCTCAGTCATCCAGACATCGAATGCGTATCCCCAGTTCAACAGGACACCGTCAGCATCGGTCAGTATGACTTTGTGGTATTGATCGAGCACTTTTACTCCTTACTTCTCGATTATGTTGCTATTATAACAACATGTGTAGGATTTGTCAAGTGCTAAATGTACTTAAATAGATCCATTTTGTGATGTTTCAACATCTCTACTTTGTTGCCACCACCTGTATAGTGGAGGAAGTTTTGGTCTCTCCACTTGTCGTAGGCACTCATAGCACCATCACCATAGTCTCCATGCCAGTCGCGATAGTGAGTAGGGGTATCATTCCATGTCTGATCAAGACCCAGAACCGAGAATCCATGTTTGACTAACTGGCCTGAGATCCAAGGTTGATCGTTGTTTAACCAGTACGGAGTATTGTGTTCAATACCATCCTGTACATAGTCATACCAAGGATCGAATACTTCCCTTGCTTTGTGACGAGCCTCTCTAGACCATATTAAGACACCAGTATTAAGTGTAGCGATACATGAAGGTCTCTGTGGAGGACTTGTGGGTACTACTGGTATATTGTTACGAGCATACTTCTCTTCGATCAGGATTCGTTGCTTATCGTCATAATCCCAAGTATTGTATCCACCTGACTGATCCGTGCGTATGTCCGATTCATAGACACCACAGACATCATAATCGCCAGCGAGGTCAAAGATATTCTCTTCAGTGTTACATATGATATCAGCGTCAACAAACAACACTTGATCAAAATTATCGTAGAGAGGATCATAAATCACACGTAGGCATTCAAAGAGCAACACCGAGTTACCCGATTTATCAGCGGTATAGACTTGTTTCTTAGAATAGTGATGGACAGCATCTATTTTTTCAGCATAGATTGAAAAAGATTCCGCAGATAGATCTGCTGTCTTTCTGTACAAATCACTCCTATTACCATCACGGCCATATTCAGGGACTTTACCACGAGCCTCGGTGTCCTCGTTGGTAACCATATATTGGAAAATTGCGTTTTTCACTCAGGCAAACCAGTGGTATATCGGGTTGCGCCTTCATGACGGGTAGCAGTCAGACATTGGTTCCGGTTATCATCACCAGCCCAACTGACATGTATCCAACCAGATGATGGATCACCTTCCTCGTAGAACTCAGAGATCAACTGATCAAACTCTAGGTTATCTCTGATCCACTGTGCGACCACAAGGTTATCAGACCCATCACACTCAAAGTCTACTGCTTGTCCCTTGGAGTGTTGAGATCTGGGTGACCCTCCGATTGCTTCGTTGAGTGCAGGAGAACGATATCCAGATGTGATACGAGTCACCCCGAACTCTTCCCGCACTGCCTGTACGACATTCTCGAACAGTGCCTTGGCACTCTCTAGATGATCACCTTCAGGGGTGTTATTGATACCCAGACGAGTTGCCGTCTGAGACTTGGTATATTCTTTTAACGAAAAGTTTTTACTTAGGTTCATTTGATCTTACCTCTCTCTACCATTTCCTTAGTCATTATATAGTCTCGCACGAAGTCTGACCTTACAATGTCGGGCCATCCGAACTCAACGGTGGTAAAGTTATTCATGACTTCCATGATGTTCATGAAGTGTAGTATGCCGTTCTTATCGGTTTCTTTACCTAGATCTGACTGATAGTAATCACCACTAAAGATGATACGACTGTTACGTCCCACTCGTGTAATTATAGAGTCCAACTCGTGGAAGGTCAGGTTCTGCATCTCGTCCACAATGATAATAGTATCATCCAAAGTGACACCCCGTATGAACGAGGTTGACATAAAGTTGATGACACCTTGTTTCTCTAGGTTTTCGTATGCACCGCTCTCATTGAACAGTTCAGTACAGACCGCACGATAGGGTGAGGTATAGGCATCAACCTTCTCTTCAATAGAGCCAGGCAGATAACCCATCTCTCTGGTGGGGACTACACTTCTTACGATAACAAGTTTGTCTTGGGAATAGGACTTATCAAGAACATCCTGTAGTGCGAGATACATTCCTATGAAGGTCTTACCTGTGCCAGCGGAACCACATAAAACGAGATGATCTTGTTCGTTCCATGCGTCATACGCAGTTTTTTGATTTGCCGTTATGGGATCGTATTTCAAAAGATGTTCAATACGAAGGCGTCTCATTTGACTCATTGTTTAATGTTACTTCCTCGACCAGAACCTTTTTCGATGTTACTCATTAGGTTTTTCCAGTCTCCCGATGTTTTATTGATTATATTACCTGTGTGGGTAACAAGGGCGGGTGCACCAATGCGTTGTTGCCAGTCAGGGCCCAACTCATCTAGACGTTTTTTTAGACGGGAGTAGGAACACATACATTCCTCCATCTCACCAGTTTCTTTGTTTACAATTGTGTAAAACGGCATATTTTCATTCTCCAAAGTGACGAGGGGGCGATGAACGCCCCCACGAGATAAATCACCTACCTTATCTATGCTAAGATTGTTTCTTCGTAATCGGCAATAGTTTGACTAAGGAACGCCTTTTTCATCGATAACTTGTGAGCAAGATTGTCTCTGCCTTTTTTCTTGAGACGGTGAATGTAATTATCAAGTTCACGGCTGTCGTTCTTTAATCGCTCTATTTGGTTTGTCGGCATAAATGCGCTCCTGTTATTATTGAAATAACATAACGAAGTTAAGATAATAGGGTGGGAAATGCCTCCTCAACTATCTTTTTAGTCAATCCTTTGACCGGAGGTTTCTTATCCTTCATTGCAAGAACGATCAGTGCGTCCTCTGCATGGATACTCTCCAATAATTGTATGAATTTGGTTTCTGTTTTAATTTTACCCAGTTCTGAATTTCTCGCACCTTCCACAAAATCACCGAACTGTCGGTGAAGTTTAAGTAGGGTGCTGGGAGTAGATTCAGGACGGTTGGGGGTATACGGTGGTTTGCCTTCAGGTAAAGCAAACTTTAGTCGCTCGTCAAAACAACCCCGAACAACGTCTTTGACGGCTGGAATGGAATCTCCCATCTCTTTGAGAAAGGTGATCTTGTCTTTCCGGTTGGTTAATTTTGTGAAATCTTCAAAGATCTCAAACACTTCTTTCTGCATAAGGTTCCTCTTATGATATTATATATACGCAGAAGGATCTCTAAACACCAAAATATTCGCGAAATTCTTGGACTTCTTGTTCCCATTCCACGACTTCAAACGTCCAATGTGCGACACCTTCTGCGTTTTCGCACTCTTCTGCTATCTCCAACTGCTTCTTTGCTTCATTCAGGATTGTCCCAAGACCTTCCAAACGTTCAGCAATTTCTTCGGTTGTCATCATTATATAGTCATTCCTTACGCTCCATCCATGCCTTAAAGACAGCACGAGCTTTGTTTTTTTCCAGACCGAACTCTTCGGTCAAGTAACGAGGGGCACCAAACATATTCATCTGACCCGACTCACGCAGAGCGTCCAGAATACCGAAGAAGAACTCGTCCATGCTTATTTCTTTTGTCATTAGATTATCCCATTGATGTAAAGTATTGACAGGGGGGCTACTATCCATAACCCCGCGATTAACCATTCCAATCGACCCCACTCTCTCATGCGTACACCTTTATGTAAGTGTAGTGACTTCTGTGGAAGTAGTCGGTCATTATGTCATCTTTACAGAAGTACTTGGGGCCTTTCATGGCCTCGACCAACTCGTTGAAGAACCCTTCATACTTGCCGTAACGTTCAGTCCAATATTCGTTGACATCCAATCCCCATCGGGCGGCATCTTCCTTGATCTCTTTAGCACGACCAGCAGGGTTTTTCAAACCCGTAGTCCTGACATACTCTTCAACGATCTCAGTACCACCCTTGATCTTTACGACCAAACCGCTGTGGTGTTGAACACCGATAGTACCTTTGAACCCGTACTTCTTCAACACTGCTTTGATCGCAGGAGCAAGTTCTTTCTTCATTTCTTGACTAACGTAGGCCATTTCTCAGTTCCTTTCTCAGTTTCAATACAAGTATTATACACCCTGTATCAGAGATTGTCAAGGGCTTTTTTGAATTTTTTTCATTATTTCTTCAAAACCTTCAAACATTCTGTTGCCAAAGAACTTCATATTCAGATCCTCTTCCCATGAGGTGTGCGTATCAGTGTGCCATTTTCCCTCATGAGGGAAGATAGACAGAGTTTCTGAGAAGTATTGACCCCACTCCATCATACAGTCTACTATCATCTCCATCGTATCGTCCTCAAACGCATATATGGAGTCTAACTTCATCAGTCGAGGTAGATATCGTTTGACGGACAACCGTGATATCTCAGGGCCAAACAAAGACGGTGATGCAAATGTCAATGAGTTCAGAGACTTGGCAGACATTAGTGCTGGTAGGATATTCCGTTCAAAGGCACCCTTGTGGTGGTATGACAGAGGGTATCCTGTCCTTCTATTGCGATAATAAGGAATGAACTCCTCAACGTTCTCTAGGCACTGCTTGTGAGTTACCCTCATACCTTCAAATGGATTCTCTTCTCGTTTCCAGAACTTGTCACTACGGATAAACGCATAATCATCTTCAGTCACTTCCCACGGTTGGATATCATCTGTATCAGGTGGCAGTTGTGTTGCGTCTATGATATTGCGGATACTAGTAGATCCATTCAGATAGATCTCATACGCAGGATTGTGTTCAAAGTACTTCTCGTGAAACCTTCGCGAAGCCTCATCAAAGTATTCTATCCTATTTACAGGTAACCTGTCAAGGTCTTTTTCGTCCAAACCTTGAGTTCTGCCTTCCCACATAGTATCAGGAATGATCCATAAAGGAACTCCTAACTCAAGACACGCGAACATGGCTGCCAGTTGAACCACCCCGTTCTTAGGTATGATGATGGTGGTGACCTGACCCTTTGATACACCATTCTGTATCAGAAGATGTTTGAACTGATTAATGATTTCACAAAACTCATCTTTAGAACTTCCATCTATAAGAATGGCGTCATTTATAACATTACGATTGATCATCTTTTTTTATTTTACCGCAGATGTAATAAAGATATTCCGCAAATTCAGTATGCGCCTGTTCGTCGGGGTGACCGCCCGGATACCAGTCTCTAGGTTCTTGGAATTCTTTGAGTGTCATGTCATAGTCACCAAGACCAATCCGATTTTCTTGACGCAGGAGGTTCAGTGATTCTGATGTCCAATCGCGCCACTGGTGGACTTGTTTACTTGTCCTTTGACCTGCATTTTTGACCCTAGTGCTTATCTTCATATATTCCGATCTAATATGAGAATGGAATACACCTTGCATGATCGTAATGCCCATACCATCACATAAAGCTTGGAGTGCTACCATATTACTCAGTAGATGGGTATACCCAGTAGCAAAGGCAGATCTTATCGCAGTGATAGTTCTTGCTTGTCTGCCAAATGTATTGTGATAATTGTATATAGCATCATTACAATGTATTAGAGATAACTCCTTGCTCATAGATAATGTAACATCATTTTGTCTGCGTTCATGCCACTGGGTCATGGATATATGGGGGAAAACTTCTGCCGCATCAACATCACGATCCTTGATCTCAAGCATTGTTTCTTTTCTTAGTGGATCAGACCATAAAACCATTACATTAGTTACGTTACGAGTCTTAGAATGTTTTACCAGATAGTCTACGGTATCACGAAAAATCTTTTCATTACCGCTACCGCAGTTGGCAATGTTGTCATAGTCTAACCCCAGTTTACCTGCTAGTTGGTCAGCCCAAGTAAGATGCCAGTGAGTCATCGGTAACTCATAACACCCCTCCAATTCATCACCAAAAGTGAAACTACATCCGTTTACTAATAACACTTAAATGTCCCCTTAACTGCTCATGATTGATCTTTGTATCCTGAAAGAATGGTGTTATATCAAAACCATCGGGGATATCGATCTGTGTATCTCTTTCTCTATTTAGTATGTAACGACCTTCTAGAAATGAAATATCGTCATCAATATACCGAGGTTTATCCCACCACTCATGCTCTATCTGTAAAAAAGATCTTCGAGTATTAGGATGATTTCTTATACTAACCTCATAAAAGTCATCCGGTAACACACCAAGACTATTGGGAAACATCTCAGTATCAGCTTTCACAAGGTTTACTAATAGTGGAATGGCGGTATCAATACTACCGTAATGTGACTGAAAACAAACATTATGTTTCTTTGCTAGTTCAACAAACTCCTCATCCAATACAAACCCAGACATATTGATATTCAGTCTGCTTCGGAAAGGCAAAGGGAATGAGTCGAGGAAGTCGTATAGTGTACTCTTGTTTGGTATCATAATATGAGTAGCACCAAATTCATATATCCCTTGCAACCCTCTTAGGTAGGATGTTGATTCTTCATGAGAATCATCGTGACCAATTGAAAAGGTTTTGTGCATATCACTACCGAAACCACGATGCATGGCCATAAGACTAGGTAGTAGTGAGGTGAGCATGGCAGAGGCGTGGTGTAGATTTCTAGAGTGAATCACTCGCGAATGTCGGGTGAATCCAAATATCTTTATATTTCTTTTGGCAATAGCCACTACCTCTTTATGAGAGAATGTGACTGGTTTGGATGGCCCAGTCGTTCCTGATGTGGAACTGACCAGAAAGGGATCATCCTCATACACGGGTGCTGCCTGAAAGAACTTATATTGAGTCGGAGACTCCGCATCAATACCAACTCCACCATACAGTCTCATCATCTCATCATGTAGACCATTATAGATGGTAGTAGTATCCTCGGCAGAACTGTAGATGTAGTAATCGGACGGGCCGTGGAGTGCAAGTTTAGTAAACGGTAACGACTCTTTAGTTGCAGGACTATCCAGTATGAATACTCTCAGTCCCATCTCAGCACATGCAAATATTGCACCCACATGATTGACATCAACTTTCATCATCGATATCGTAACAAGATCACCCTTCTTTGCGCCAGCATCAAACAATCGCCATTTCATCTGATTTATATGCGGGTCGATTTCGTTGTTATCAAACTCATCGCATATGAGGTTACGATCTAATATGCTTTGCATGAATTTTGCATCCTATAAACTCATTGTAGTATTCATCACTCAATAGAACATCGTATTGGAATTGTAGTTTTGCTTCGTAGTACGAACACTCACCTTTGGTACGACACAGTCTTAGAACCTCTCTACGGAACTCCTGACCCCCTTCTACGAGGGTTTTTACCTGTTCTGACGAACCATAGTAGTCACGCCAGTCCGATTGGACTCGTGTTCTTTTGCGTCTTTTTCTTGTTTTCGTAACAGGGAGTATCTTGGGTTTCCAGAAGAACTTCTTACCAATATACTTTTTACCAGTGTTTAACTCAGTCAAGCAGTAGACGAATCCTTGGTAGGGTTCCAAGAACTCGTCTTCTGGCTCAAACTCTTTACCTTCGTACATCCACATGAAGGTATATATGCTTAGTCTATAGTGACTCCACACATAGGACAGTATTGGGGTTCCTCCTCACTGTCCTTTACTATAACCTCCACTTCAGTCTCACAGAGATTACACTCTAGTACAAAGATTGGGAGTTCATCATCCTCTATCATGCGGCGTTTGCTTCTGGAGCATCGTCCTCCCAACCCCAATCACCTTCCATACCGTTAACGGAATACTCAGTGACTCGTTTCTCAAAGAAGTTATCATGGGACGCACCATTCAATACCCAGTCCAACCACGGTAGTGGATTGTCCTTGACACCGAACTTAGGCTTCATACCTAGTTGCAGTAGTCTACGATCTGCAATGTGACGGATGTATTGCTTGACATCTGCCTCGGACAGACCTTCGATATCTCCAGACTTATATGCCAATGTGATGAATCGGTCTTCTAACTTCACGGCATTCCTAGCCATCTGGTAGATCTTAGACTTTAACTCATCGTTGACGATACGTGGATGTTCTTCACAGAACTCACGGAACAGTTTAGCGTTCCCCTGTACGTGCAGTGTCTCATCACGGATAGACCACTCTACAATCGTACCCATACCCTTCATCTTACCGAACCTCTGGAAGTTCAGCAACATCACAAAGGATGCGAACAGGGACATACCCTCATTGAATACAGACTGTGCAAGTACCAAGGCAAGACCGTTCAGAGAATGAATATCACCCTCTTTCATGAAGTCAATCTTGTCTGCCATCTCCTTATATTCCATAAATGCAGAGTGTTCTTCATCTGGTAAACCTAGAGTGTCATTCAACAATGCATAAGCACGTTGGTGTACACCTTCACGGTTTGCAAATGAGGACAACATGTTACGGACTTCGTTGTTTTTGAAACGAGGTATCAACAACTCATGATAGTTCTCACCGACCTGTACATCAGACTGGGTGAACAGCCTCAGTACTTGGGTGATAAACTCTTTCTCGTCTTCGTTTAGTTTTGTTCTCCAGTCTTGGATATCCTCAGACAGTTCTGCCTCATCCTCAACCCAGTGAACCTCTTCGTGTTTCTTTACAAGTTCAACCGCCCAAGGATATTGGAACGGTTTATACGTTTTACTAAATTCTAGTAGTGCCATCTATTTTTTTATCCTTCACAGGCAATGCATTCATCACCCTCTTGAGTTTCATGGTTCTCGTTCAAATGCGCCATCAAATCATCCCAACCACCAACATACTCACCTTCTAGGTAGATTTGTGGTACGGTCTTGACTTTACGACCTGTGACTTCGGCAGCAGACTTTCCGATTTCTTTTAGGTCAATATAGTCAAAGGGGATTCCTCTCAATGTCAACTCTTCTTTTGCCATAGCGCAGTATGGACAATCGTCTTTTCCGTATACTATAGTACGCATATCACCCGCAAGTGCAATACGTTCTACCTTCTCGGATACATTCTCTGCTCTTTGTTTTGCTTCTGTACGCAAGTAATACAGACCTTTGAGTCCGTCCTTCCATGCTCTCAGATGCACTTGGTTTACATAAGACTTCTCGGCTCCAGCAGGGAAAAATAGATTCACCGACTGACCTTGACAGATAAATGGTTGACGTTCTGCTGCGTGTGTAACCACCCAGTTTTGGTCAAGTTCATCTGCTGTCTTAAAGATTGCCTTCTCTCCTTCAGTAAAGAAGGGAAGGTGTTGTACCGAACCTTTCTTGGTAATGATTGATGTCCAAGTAGATTCGTTGTTTTCACCCTTCTCATTTAAGAGTTGAGTAAGGTATTTATTCTTTACGAGGAACGAACCAGCGCGTGTCCTATGTGTGTACGCATTTGCCTTCAAAGGTTCGATAGATGGACTCGTTGATAGGATTACACCACTTGAGGCATTTGGCGCAATCGCAAGAAGATGGGAGTTCCTTCGTCCATATCCCTCTCCATCTGGATACTCTCCTCTTTCCAAGGCAAGCAAGATGGTCTCGTCTTCTGCTTCGGATTTGATTCGTTCAAAGACTGTTCTGTTGATTTCTCTTGCTGCTTCGGATTCCCACGCAACACCGTGCTTTTGCAATAGGGAATGAAATCCCATGGCTCCAAGACCAATGCTTCGTTCACGTTCAGCAGAGTACTTGGCTCTGGTAATAGTGTTGGGTGCTTCATCGATGAAGAACTGCAAGACATTGTCAAGCATACGAACAAGGTCACGGATAATAGTAGTATCTTTCCATTCATCATAATATTCCAAGTTTAGGGAGGATAGACAGCACACTGCCGTTCTATCCTCGGAGGTTGGTAGGTGTATTTCGTTACATAGATTAGATCCGTGGATCTTCAGTCCACGATCTTTCAATGGTGTTGGTAGGTCTGCGTTTGCGGTATCAATAAAGTTCAGGTATGGTTCACCTGTACGGAATCGGATCTCAAGGATACGCTCCCATAGTTTACGTGCATTGATAGTTTCTTTTACCGAATCATCTTTTGGATCGCGTAATCCAAACTCGGCATTCGCATGAACCGCCTCCATGAACTCATCGGTGATATTGATTGCGTTATGTAGGTTCAATGCCTTGCGTTGTACATCACCCGTAGGGATACGCATATTCATAAACTCAACGATGTCAGGGTGGTGGATATCCATGTACGCAGCGTAGGAACCCTTACGAGTCTTACCCTGACGATACGCAATCATGTCTGCGTCTACTGTGTGTAGGAAGGGCATAGGGCCAGGCGCGATATCTGATACCGTTCTTACATCAGACCAATGACCACCGACACCACCACCATACACAGACAACCATCTGAGTTCTGATGAGTGTCCGATTAGACCTTCGAGGGTGTCAGGTACATAGGTGAGGAAGCAAGAGATGGGCATCCCTTTGTCTGCTTTGGTACCATTGGGTGCATTAGAAAGAACCGGACTCGCGAACATGAACCACTTATTGGACACATAGTCATAGAGACGTTGTGCCAATTCATCATCCATCTCGTTTCGATACTTAGACCATGCTTCTGATGCCCGTTTGAAACCCTCTTGGGGACTCTTCTCATAATCACGCAAATAAAAGTCTTTTAACATTCCCACTGCGTATTCAGCGAGGAGACTATCTTTCTTCTTATCAATTTTTACGGGCATTCTTTCTTTTCCATGCGTATAGTTTTTTTAGGGGTAATAGTATATATCACCCCCATAATTTTGAGATCAGGTATTATACGCTATATGGGAAAGAAAGTCAATCTTTTATTTCAGTTTCTTCCTCTTGAGGTTTTCTCTCAATCGCACCCTCGTAGTAGGCTATGATTGCCTTCTGTTGCTCCATATATCGTCGGATCTCTCCGATGTTCAGAGCGAGGGTTTCGTATGATCTTACACTGAAGGCGTAGAATACCCACTCTTGACCATTGTCTTTTTTGTAGGTTTCTATAAATTCGTCCCAGTTCTCCTCGGTCACCACATAGATTTTGGGGTGGTTGAGACTTACTGGTTTAGGTGCGACCTGTAGAGGAATCTTGTTCTCAACAAACTTGGTCTGGATAACAACCTCTGGTTCAGGAGGTTGTCTGTTTAGGAGTGAGCAGCCGCTAATTACTGGTAGTAGAAGCAGCGCCGCTAATAGTCTCAATTTCATTCCACACCTTCTTGGTAGCATTATTGACTCTCGTTTCAATCATTCCCGGCTTCTTCAGACTAAGCAAGGTGAGGTCATGTCTTTGTAGTTTACCCCGCAGTTTGTCTGTGTAGACTTCTGCCTCCTGTAAACCTACTTGTAGTTCTTGGTTGCGTTCATTCATCTCTGTCGCAAATTCTTGCGCTTGTTCTAACGCCTTCTGATTCTCTTCTGCGACAATCTTTAACTTCACATTGTTTTCGCGTAGAGTTTCGATACGATCTTTCATATCGTTGTACTCACGATACACACCAAACACTACTGTACTCAGTAGACCAAATATAGCAATGAACACATAGACCTTAATCATTAGTCTTCTTTCTTGTAGATAGTCCAACCACCATATGCGATAGCAGCATAGGCGGCAATAGAAGCGAAAGGTTTGAACACTAGGAAGATAACTCCCGCAGCGATAAGAACCACACCATCAAGTGAAGTTCGTTCTTTGAGTCTTGCTTTGATAAAGTCCATTAGAAGGTATACCTTATTTCAGTTTCTAGTTTTGATTTTGGCACCGAACCATCAGCATCCTTGGTTTCAAGTTTGCCTTTGAAAGTAAACTTATCTTTCTTAAACTTGTATCCACTCTCCCAACTGTACCCATCGGTCATAGGGCCCGCTTCAAGATATAAGTTATTGTCGGCCTTATACCCAAAACGAAGATGCTGCGTGTTTTTATCAAACTTCCAGTCTTTGTGTTGATGTTCATGCTTGTACTCTATGTACGGGTTTGCATGAGACATCATGGGTGCAAGTATAATCAATCCTAATAGTTTTTTCAAAGTGCCTTTGCTCCCACTTTTCTGTGTCCATTCCATGCAACAAACCCACCGATGCGTAGTGCCCAGTATGCCAGTTTGTTCAGGAAGTGAAATCCATTCTGCTCAATACCGATGTCACGGAACAGTGCATCCGCCTCTTTCTGTGTCATGGGGTCTGTTGTACTCTTCTTACCCTTCTTGAGTAGGACAGTGTACTTGTAGACATAGTCATGAACCAGACCACCTACGAGTAGTACACCAGTCGGTGATAACCATGAAGCAAGGAACTTAGGAACAGAGGCACCGTCAAAGACGAACCCCTTGGGGATGACATACTTCTCACCGTCTAGAGAGAAGTTCCAGTCTTTGGCAATCTCCCATGTGCGTACACCCAGAAGCCACATCTTAATCGCACCCCAGAACCCTTTACCTGCCGTTTCGATTGTAATGGGTCTCATGTGAGGCATCTCATTAAACTCTAGACCAACTAGTGGTTCATCCTGATCAACACCGAATAGGTTGATGATCCACCCTATGATGATCAACACACCCGCGAGGGTGAACTGCCACCATGTCATCAATTGGTCTATAATGAATTCCATCTACTTACTCCAGTATTTCCTTGATTCTTCTTGTTTACTTATAAAACGTTTCAAGACATCTGGTCTATTGTCACGTTTCTTTTTCTTCTTGCCAAGATATACTGGTACGGTTTCACTATCGTCTCCTGCCCCAGCGACTGCACCTGTGGCAGTCATTTCTTCAGTGAATTGCTTGAATCCCTTCATCGCGTAATCTCTCCTGATGAGAAGTAAACCCACTGCTTAGAGTTTAGGTGCATTCCCTTGTATATATCGATACCTAAAACTTCATGAACTGGACTTGAGTCACTTTCAAAAACTCGTACCCTGTCATCTTTCTTCACTATGTCTTCACAGTCTATAGTGATGGTATCGTGTTTGAATCGATAGACGCCTGGCCCTAGTTGTTTGTCTTCCAACATAAACCATTGAGAGTCTTCTGCGAGTACATCAAGGATGTCTATGCCTGTCTCTTTGTGGATCTGCATGAGTTTAGAATTTGATAGTTGACCATTCTCTTTGATCAGTGCGAGTGCTGCACCATACCTAGCGACTACGGACTGTCCGCCAGGCACCTTTGCCATGAGTCGTTTGAGGTTGAATACCAGACGGTGGAATGGGGTATAATGGCTGCGATATGCATCACGGTCATCAGTACTATTCGTATTGAAGTCCTTGCGTTTCTTCCCGTCTTCATCTACAATACCGGCCTTGTATGCTTCAGTGTCCGTAAACGGAGTCACTAACAGTTTCAAGAACCGGATTGTATAGACGAGGTCTGCTGCTGATTTGAGTAATCCCATAAGTCTATTTATACATTTTTTATTTCACGCAAGCGTTCAACTACCAAACTATCCATCTCAATATTGGTATATTCGGTGTTCTTGATTGCGTTAAGGAATATTAGAAAGGGTTTCAATGTGCCCCAGTGTTCAAGTTCGATCTTGAGTTCAAGGATGTTTAGTCCTGCCTCGTAACCGAACACATTAAATATTACGATAAGATGATTAAGAATAAGACGGTCTGATAGTACACCAGTATCTCTGTAACGATTAAATAACCTCTTTATGTACTTAAATTTCTTCAGATCTTCATAAAACTCTTCACTATCAATACATCTAGGATTATGATAGTTTTGAGCGGCATATACCGTTACATTATCTTTGGTGAGTTTCATCATATAACTACTTATATGATTTTATGCCCTCTCACGAGGGCAAAAGGTTAACTCAATCCAATGATTGTCTTAGTTTTTTCTACGAGAGTCTGTTTACTTTCACGACGATCTAGTTCAACACCGTGTTGGCGACCAAGTGCTTCAAGTTCTGTCTTCGTCATCTCATCAAGTGACTTGTTACCCACGGGGGCTTCGGTCAACATCTGAGGAGCAGGCGCAGGGGCACTTCCGTGGAACTCTGCAATTTGGTCTGGAGTGAATCCACCAGACTTGTATAATTCACCAGTCTGTGGGTCTTCCCAACCATTTGCAGTTGGAACTGCGTTTTCGCACCATGCGGGAGCTTTAATTGTCATAACATTTACCTTCTATTAATATGAGAATCCGACTGCAACACCAAGTACACCAGCGTTTGCAGCGAATATTTTATCGGTAGGTGATTTCTTTACTACCTCTGATGCACCCGCAGCCAAAGTGAAAGTACCTATATCAGTACCTCCAGCTTCTTCTAGGGTCACTAAGTGAGCGGATGTGTGAGTATTAATCAACCTAACTGCCGAGGCTGCACCAAAAGTGGATGCAGCACCGCTAGTAGTACCACACGCTGCCTGTGTTCCTTCAAGTATGATCATTAACAATCTCCTCGACGTTTTGCCATTCTTTCTAAGAATGCCTTTGCTTCTCTGGTACGAGCATCATATGCTTTCTTTTCTTTCTCGGTGTCACGCTTCATATCACCAGCAAGTTGAGCACGTGCCATATCAACAAGAGATACAGAACCACTCTGAGTTGCAGGGTCTACTACCATTGCTTTCTCTTCAATGGTCTCAACATCACACTCACCGCAGCAATCTTCGGTACCACAATTCTCGTGATCTTCCTTTACAGGTGCTTCTGTTGATTTGACAACATTAGTGTCACCCGCAGCATTGTCCTGTGGACGCTTACCAGACTTTGCCTTAGTTGCTTGTCCAGCCTTGGTTGCAGTCTCAGGATTTTTTGTACCATCTTCGGTCTCAGACTTATGCTTGTCGGCAAACTCTTTAGACTTAGGAGATTCCTTGTCCATGATACCTTCAGGTTTGGTAGCACCTTTAGTCTCTTTGCGTTCACCCAGAATGTTCTCAAACATATTCAGAAGTTCTTCGGTTGCTTCACCGATCTTAGAAATCTCTGCGGTCTTGGCATTAGATGCAACTTTCTTCTTGTCATCCTTCTTACCAGCAACCTTGGGGGCTTCTTCTTCTTCGCCACCCTCGTCCTCTTCTTCTTCTTTCACAGAGTACTTCTTACCAGCAACTACGAACTCGTCTTCACCCTTTTCTTTAGCAGCATTGAGTGCTTTAGTGAATGCGTTACCTTCTTCTTTTTCTTTATTCTTTGCGGGTTTCTTACCACCATCGATGGCATCATCGGTAGCAGCACGGCGCTTGTGTAAATACTCGTCCGAGGAATCTACATCGCCGTCATTGTCGATGTCCTTGTCCTTACGATCTTTGAACTTCTTGTCGTTCGCTTTATCGTCAACAGGATCTAGTTTTTTCTCACTAAGATTAGCATTCACCACGGAGGCCCATGCAGCACCTAGTTTTTGGATATCAGATGTTTTCATTTTGTCTCCGTTCACATCCAGAAGTATTTGACTATACCAGCAATAACTGCTACAGATATAGCGTATACTACTTTATTAATGATGGCAACCGTTCTCGCGTTGTCATCTACCTTTTTCTCTATGTCATCCAACTTGGCGGAGAACTTATTCATCCGATCAAAGTTATTGTGGTTATTCTTTTCTATGGCAATCAACTTTTCTTCTGCACGAGCAAGACTAATCATTGCTTCAGATAGTCTATCTATCTTCTCTTCAATACGATCTAGTCGTTGCGTCTGTGTACCTGATTCAGCCATAAAAATTTCCCATTTACATATAGAGTATTACTCGTTTCTCTCAGTCGCAACACTTACAGTTGCAACATTCGCAGCATGAACATCTCATCGATAGTTCTCCTTTGAAACAGCGTTATGTTTATTTATAAGATTCCGATTTTCTAATCTGTAACTACAGATCTTATATTCCCAATATTTCGGGATTCTTACTCCTAAATACTCACCTATACGAGTGAGTTCGTTTGTTGTCCCCGTCGAATCAAATAATAATTCATACGGATCGACCAATAAAAAATCATGGTCTTCTGGGATTGTCTCCATGTACACATTAAAGTAATGTGCCATAGACTCCCAAGGTCTGTTCCAAAACTGTTCAGTGTCCAATATACCATCATCAATCATGGCCTGACCTTGTGCATGGTCAGATGGTTTCACTAGTTTCAGTCTTGCCAGTTGTTCTGTGTACTCAAGACTCTTTTTATTTCTAGGCATAAAAATAATAGTCTTGGTCTCACCCCAATCATTCCAAAGATAGTTAGACCAGAACTCTTGGTGTAGAACAAACCCGTAACCGTGGTCAAGTCTAACATTCCAGAGTTCTTTATTCCACTCAGGTTTCTGTACCTGAAAAGGATTACCTCTAGTCACCTCTATTTCGTGTGACTGGTAATCCTCTCGCTTCAAAAACCATCGCGAAGTCTCTTTGTCTTGTTGTAGTGGTTTTTCAGCAACACCTTCTAGTTGCTGTAACAAACCACCAAAAAACTCACCACCAGCACCACCACGGTACAGTAGATTTATAATTTTCATTTCATCTAATTATCAACTTTAGAACTTGCTCTCCATTGATAGCAACTCCAATATCTTGCTTTCCACTTAGGGCCTGGGTCAGCACAATTATGCCTTGCTCTAAATGATGCCCTCTTCTTCGGATCGTCCCTATTGATTCCCATGTTGGGATCACCAAATCTTACGACAACGACCTTACCTTTCTCATTCTTAACATACACCTTGAACTTCTTATTAGGGTTCTCAGATGTACGAATCGGATCATTTAGTTTAACCTTCTTCCCTTGATACTCAGACTCAGTAATTTCCAAGTGTTCAAATAGATCATTGCATTCACAATGTTCATCTATACTGTGGTATTCGTTAAACTTTTTCATGTGATATATGTATTGAGTTCGTACCGCTTGTTGTCTAGATTGGTTACCTGTACGGCAAGCATCTTACGCTTCTCACCATCCAACCCAAGAGTAAAACTATTGGTCTTACCGTTGGAGGGTTTCTTTGGCCCCATTGCAACTTTACTATCGATGTCATCAGTAGACACCGTGAAACCTTTTTTCTTTGCAAATGCATATGCGGCACCCATTGCACCGGAATATGTTTTATGATATAGAGGATAATCATGACTTTTCTCATACATCATGTGTTTGAATGATTTCATCGCACTCTCTTTAATAATGCTTTGATTGATCTGAGATCTTTAGAGACCACTTTCTGGAACTTCTCTTTGTCCGCTGGTCTCTTCAAAGTGTTGAACATATTGGCAAGTTTCTTGGCATCGTCCTGAGACAGTTTACCTTTCTTACCATCCTCAAACTCAATCTCGGAACCTTTCTCTAAGTCTGCTGCTTTTCGTATTTGCATAACAACATTCTTAGAGGCAGCCTTGCGGTCATCATCAGTCGCGTCATTATCTACATCGGCAGGGTCAATCTTTCTTTCTTTGATTTCTGGTTTCTCGTGGGTGTAACCCATCTTCTTCATGCGTTCATGATCTTCGGGTTTCTCTGCTTTGTAGGCCTTACCCGTCTTAGGATCATACATCATGTGAGGTTCAAAGTCATCCTCTTTCATCTTCTCTTTCTTAGAGATAGCAATTGCCGCCTGTTGTGCTGGAGAGACTGCTTCTTTCACCAATAGTTTAGCATCAACAGACTTATCATTATTACCACCAAAGTTTACTTTGACATCACCATCACCGTAGTCCTTCACAACCTTGCCAGACTTCCTTATTGCGTCTCCATAACTTCTAGCAGTCTTTGGGTCGATGCCTTTCTTGAACTTGACCTTATCCCCAACCTTTACTGCTTCTTGGACATCTTCCATGTAGTCCTTTGCTTTTAACTTGACACCCTTTGCAGCGAGTTCCCTTGCAGCAATCTGAGATACAAACTTGACCTTCGCACGAGCAACCTTCTCAAGCATCTTTGCGTCCATGCTTGCGATCAGTTTCTTCAACTTCTTATAGGTAGGTGAAGCAACATTGATCTTTTCTAGGTTTTGATATGCCTTCTTGAGTTGTGCCAGTTGAGCATCCGAGAACTCAGTGATCTCTTCTACTGACTCCTGCATCAAACGACCATTCTTGAACATACCACCTTTCTTCAAGATCTGTAACACACCATCACGAGGATCAGAGTCCATATCACCGATGAACTTCTTCATCGCCGTGAATGCTTTGTTCTGTACCATAGTAGATGAGTTCTTACCGATCTCACGCACATATGCGGCAACCTTCTGGAAGTCTTCCTTATCAACACCACCAGACTTCTTGGCGTAATCTTCTAAAGATTTAGACACCTTCATAAAGTTGATGGCTTCAGTTATTTGAGTCAGTTTTTTCATGCGAGATCCTTATCGTGGTTTAGACCACCTTTTTTCTTTTTAACTATAAATGCATTGACACGTGCATACCCCCACTGTTGAGGAGTAGTGCCTGGCCTATGACCAGTCTTCCATGCGGCAACACCACGATTGTAAACTTTCTTGAGAGTCCCATAAGAAATACCAGACTTATCCGATTTCTTCTTCAGGGCTTCATCAGCTTCGTATAAATTCATTCGGTTTCTCTATTTTTTGCTTTTGCACGAGCAAGCCTAGCACGATCTAGAATACGATCATGCTTTGCCTTATCTTGTTCTTTCTCGCGGGAGATAGAATCCTTTGCCTGTTGGACTGCGTCTTCCCCAAATGCCTTGTCTCTCCAGTCAAGGTGTTTAGGTAGGGCACCCTTATCCAAGAGTTTGAAGAATACATCCTGAGTCTGTTTCGCAGGGACACCATATTGACGAGCAATCTTGACCAACAATGATTGACCCTGTTTAGGATTCTTACGTCTTGCATCTAGATACTTACGGATCACTTTCTTGTAGAGATCACCGTTAACTAGTTTGTCTAGTATATCACCAAATACAGGGTTTGTAAAGTCAATAAACTTTCTTTCTTCTAGAGGAGTATCTTTCTTGTACTTCTTCAGTAACTTATCCGTACCCTCTTCACCAGCATTTTCTGATGCATCAATACTAATACCATCACGTTGCTTCTTCAGGTAGGCTGCTCTGGAGATTTTAGGGCCTCCATACTCACTTACTGGTACACAATTGGGAACACTCTTATCCCCTTTCTTCTTCATACCAACTTGTTTATACCCATCCCAGCAGTCTTCGTCATACATGTCTTTGAATGCTTTGGTGTACTTGGATGGTTTGGTCTTTGCACCCTTATCGCCAGGCGCAGGTTTATATGCAGAGTCATCATCGTCTGCCTTCTTACCGTGCTTCTTGAAGTGTGCGTCTCTCCTGTCCTTGGTTCCTTTCTTCAGACCCGCATAGTACTTCTTGGGTTGCGTCCCTTCCTTGTCCTTGATATCAGGATCTTGGGTGGCCTTCTTCTCAACCAGTTCTACCGCATCCAACCACTTACGCATCTTGCGTTCACCGCACTCTACGATAACATAGTTGGCACCGAGATAGGATACGATACCGACATCTTCACTTTCTTTGATAACAACAGTGTCACCCAGTTCAAAGAGTTCACCCTTGACGAACTGCTCTCTTGTTTCGGAAACGGTAGGCATCTCAATGTGACGCTTGAAGGAGACCTCTTCCTTGAGACCCATACCTTTACGCACATCATTGAACAACCTACGAGTGTCTTTCTCGGACATGCCTTTAGGAACACCCTGAGTGAATGATTGGTAATCGTTCTCTTTGGCATTGGCACGTTGCTTGGACGCAGACATACCCTCAACACCTTCGGCATCAGGATCTCTACGACCCGCAGACACGACATTAATGGACTCGAAGTTGTAGAATCCGTGTCGTGCTTTCTTACCGTTGTACTTGTTCAGCAGGACTTCAAACTCACGTAGACGGTCTTCCCCGACCACCATAGTGATTCGTTTGTATCCTTGATCGTATAACTTGGCAGAAATATCAAATACATTCTTGACACCCTTGTCCACCATGATATTACGACCATACTTGGGGAACATCTTGCGTAGGTGTTTAATCTTGTCAGAGTATGATAGAGGATCTTTAGGCCCAACTGATTGTGACGCATAGACCTTCCAGTCAGCACCACCAGCCTTCTTTGCGATAGTCTCTAATACTTTTCCATGTCCAATCGTAGGCGGGTTCATTCTACCAAATGTAAAATAAACTTCCTTTGCCTCTTCGACCAGATAGGATTTGAAATTTTTAATCACTCTTTTGTCCGCCTCGTTTCTTTTCAAGTTCACCCTTACGAACTTGAGGAAGAAGTTTCCGTGCAAGTTTATCAATCTTAGGTTTCATCTTATCTAGACGTTTTTCAATACCCTGTCTGCGACCTAAAGATAACTCGTCCTTGGGTACGTCTTTGGTGATCTTCTTGAGGAACTGATTACGTGCTTGTTTCTGTGCACGTTTCTTTAGAGTGTCAACATTAGCAACTTTACGGGCAGCACGTTTGCGGCCCATAGCAATCTTTGCTTTGTTCTTTTTGAGGGAACGAGACAACTTCATACGCTGTTGTACGTTGAGTGCCTCATCAGGATTCTCCATGACGGAGATGTATTCTTTTAGTCCTATTGGTTTGGACATTGTTACCTCTTTGGTTTATCCCATCCCTTCAGTATATCTGGACTGAAGTTATTATACGAAAATTCTAGACGGTCAACCAACTTGACCGCATCACCACCTAATTTGTCAATAGCAACGAATCCTTCTGCTCCTGTCTTGACCTTATAACCCGTCTTGGTTTGAACGAATGTGTCATATGAGGATATGCTATTAAGTTTATTTATAAGTTTTAATTTCGCAAGAACAATCTTTTTTTGCAACTCGAACATAAGAACCAGATTAGATTTATTCTTCGGAGAGAAGAACTTCATGAGTGCGTCCAGTTTATCCTGCTGAACCTTCTTACCCTTATCGGTGCTTCTCTTATCTTTCTCTTTCTGAAACTTATCGTTCAACCATTTGAGTAGTCCGGTCACATGTTTACGACTATCGGGGATAACCGTCTGAGCCCGCACAAAAGTGTTATTATACTGTTCAATCAGTTTGGATAGTTCATCGTTTCCTTCCAACTCACGCAGTGTCGTACCGGAGATCTTATTGAAGATCTTACCCGCATCGGACAGATGCTTCGTCACTTCGGCAGTCTCTCTCTTATTCATGGTCGCACCAGACACATCACGCAACATTGCATCCTGTGACCAGATGTTAGACGAGTTCTTGAACTTGGATACATCAACACCATAGGATGCTTTCAGTGTATCAAACGAACTACCCATGTAGGTGGTGTGCCATACGATACCGATCTTAGCCTTACGGACTGCATCGGCTTGGTCATAGGGTACTGCATAGATAATCGTGTTAGGGTGGAAGGTCACATACTTCTGACCCTCAATAGTCTCGGTGCTGAGATCTGGTTTTGAGAACAAGAAGTCACCCTGAATTATACCCTTTATACCAAGTTCTGGCAAGTGTTTTAATGCGAGTTTCATCTTGTCTGCAAGGTCACCAGACATGTCACCATCAATCTCTGCCGCAGTCTTATAGACCTTGGGGTTCTTTGCGAACACACCCTTCTTGGCAACAAAGAACTCACCATCGGTAGGATCTTGACCACAGAAGATTGCGGGAGCACCATCCCACTTGGTAGATAGTTTGGAACTAGTCTGACCCGCCAACATGTCACGCAACTCACGTAACGCATTGATGGCCTGTCGCGTACCACTCACACCACCGTAGAGAACCTTGTCCTCAATGTGGGTCATGTGGGTGTTCTTTTGTTCTGTTATGAAATCGGTAAAGTTCATTTCTTGAATATCTTTTTGAAGTCTGCGGTTGCCATTGCTTGGAACTGCGGGTTTGCTGAGTAACTACCTTTGTATCTTACTTCAATATCAAGGATAGGGGAACCATCGGAGTATATTGTTAGGAACACTTTTGCTGCACCCGCATTTTTCTCCCACGCACCTACCTTGCCAGAAGTCTTTCTCACTTCGAGTTTACTATTATACAGATCTTGAAGTGCGGTTACAATATTACTTAATTCTTGTGCATCTGCTTTTTCAACTTCAACCTTACCACGAACAAATCTACCAATACCCGTCAATAGAGTGAATTGAAACTCTGCTGCGTTTAAGGTGTCATCCAGTTTTGTTCTGAATACAAGTTCAAGGAACTTTTCAACGAAGTCTTTATCATGAGACTTGATGACATTGAATACCTTTTTGAAGAAAATGTTTGTAGGTTTCTTGAGCTCTACACCCCATGTTTCGACAGGAATCTTATTGATTGCCTTGGTGTAGTCTCTAGGTTTCATCTTACGAATGTCTTGTTTCGATAACTTTAACTTATCCATAAGGACACGTTCAAAGAATATCCTTTTGGCATTCTCAATTAGGATTGTATCGGCACCCACAATATCCTGTAATACACTTTCTTTACCCGTGATAGGTTTGTTGATGAGTGTGGGGTCAGGGGATTTAACGGAACCCTTCTTCTTGAGAGAGTATCCATAGAACTTACCCGAACTTGATTTGACCACGATGTCAGATGAGTTGTAGTCTTTAATGCGGCCTAGTTTGGGATTGAACTTCTGAATATCTTTATGCCAACCCTTACCCGTCCAATAGATTTTGGACGCAGTTCCTACTTCATTAAGGATATAGTTTGCAGCAGATATTGCGGTTCCAAGGTCATTGAAGTTGCCTTGAAAGAAATCTAGAAAGTCGGGCCTTCGGTCTGCACCATCAACCTTCGAGTAAATCTCTTTAGACTTTTCGATGAGTTCAATTGCCTCTTCTTCAGTGATTGAAGAACCACCCTTGTATTTCAAGAGAACCAGACATGCGGTCATCATTTCTTGTACTTCGCCTGGGACTTTCTTACCACCTTCCCCAACCGAACCATTTCCAAACTTAGAAGGTGCGAAGGGTATAGAAAGATTATTATCCTTTACAAAGTTTTCTATATCGCCCTTGTAACTGACGAAGTCCCTCTTGATTTTATACGTGGGTTTATCGCCACCCTTGGCGACCATTACTATTTCTTTAGATTTTCCTGTACTCAGTCCCTGAAGATAAGAAACCAGTTTTTGAATATCAGCATCGTCGGAAGAATTTATTCCGACATTAAACGCCTCGGTTAAATAGAATCCCTTAAAACTCTTCATCGATTTCCCATTGTTACAAAAGTGTATTATACCACTATTTATAACAAAATGGAAGTCGAATTTTGTTCCTCATTGTATTTTTCTATGGTATTTCGCAAAGTATTTACCCAGTTATCACGGTGTTCAATAAACACTTGAGGTTCATTGTTATCAACCGATATGATCGTGACCAACTGAGTAATCGGCATACCTGTACGTTCTTCCCACATTACAGCATAACCGGCTTCTTGCATGAAGTAGTTCTTGACCCATTCCAACCTTTTCGGTTTCATAGATGTCTTGTAATCGATGATGGATAGTTTGCCATCAAAGATACCCACACAGTCAACACGACCCGCACAACCCAGATGGGTAGAGTAGAGGGGTGCTTCTTGTGCATAGACCTTAGTCAGACGCTCATCCAGAATCGGTTTCAACTGGTTGAAGGATTGGATGATGTCAGGAGTATAACCGTCCTTGTAGTTAGGATCGTTGTCAACATACTTCTCACAGATTTCGTGTACACGAGTACCACGACCAGACGCACGAGTAGAGACGCGATTGGCCTCTGCCTCACCTACACGTTTGCGCCACTTGGCAATGGAGTCACGGGATAAGATAGACAACACTGTTGTGATGGATGGGAGATCGATACCTTCAGGTGTTTTGTATTTACGCCCTTCATCGGTAGTGACCGCATCCATCTCAGTCAGTGTCACTTGTTCATGGATAAATGTCATGTTAAGATTTCAACTATTCTATTTGCGATTCTATTAAAGTCCTGTTTGTCATTACCACGAGTAGTCTCGGCAGCAGTACCCAATCGGATACCACTAGTCTCAACAAAAGAACGCTTGTCATTTGGTACACCGTTTTTGTTTACGGTGATCCCATTGACCTCCAGTAGATCCGCTGCTTGCCGACCACTTAGGTGGTGGTCACTCAGATCTAGTAGTATTATATGCGAATCGGTGCCATCTGTCAAGCACTTATAGCCATTTTCTTTGAACACAAATGCCATCTCTTTGGCATTGTCAATGATCGCGGAAGCATACCGTTCAAAGTTGTCGGTATTTGCTTCAATGAAACACTGCGCCTTGGCAGCAACCTGATTCATCAGAGGGCCACCCTGAGAGCCAGGAAACACCGCACTGTTGATTCGTTTCGTATAGTCAGGGTTGTTCCATAGGATGATACCACCACGAGGCCCTCGGAGAGTCTTATGGGTGGTGGATGTGACAACATCTGCCCACGGTACCGGATTCGGATACGCACCACCCGCAATCAATCCACTGTAGTGCGCCATATCGACCAGTAGGTATGCACCCACTTCATCGGCGATATCACGGAATGTTGTCCAGTCGATACGACGAGGATATGCACTAGCACCCGCAACAATCATCTGAGGTTTGACCTCTATTGCCTGTTGAAGTATCGCTGAGTAATCTAGAAAACCATCCTCATCAACTCCATAAGAGAATGAGTTATAGACCTTGCCAGAGAGATTCACCTTCGCACCATGCGATAGATGTCCTCCACTGGCAAGATCCATACCCAAAATCGTATCGCCTGGCTTCAGGAATGCGAGGTAGACCGCAGTATTAGCATTAGCACCGCAATGGGGTTGGACATTGGCAAACTTACAACCGTAGAGTAGTTTGACCTGTTCAATGGCAAGATCTTCGATCTCATCCATATGATCACACCCATTGTAGTATCGTTTACCGGAATACCCTTCGGCATACTTGTTGGTAAAGACACTACCGGACAATCCCATTACAGCGTCCGATGCGAAGTTCTCACTCGCAATCAGTTCAATAGTATTGTCCTGTCTCTCAACCTCGCGGTCAAGAATGTTTGCGATCCTATTATCCATTAAATAACCTTTTCCCAGATTTCCATTGCTAGTTTATCCTGAAGGCGATACGCCTCCTTCTCCCATGGCTGATCCATGTATTCAACATCGGTGCAGTTACGACCTTTCCACAACTGCTTACCTTCCTTCTCAACCAGTTCACGCTTCACATACTGCTTCACGTGAACCATTTCGTGACACATCGCAGTGATGAACTCACGCAGACCGTGTTTGGTCATGATCTCTTTATCGACACCAATCTCATAACAACGGTCATCGCAATCCATCGCGTATGCCATCATATCTTCGTTCTCTTCGAGACCCTTCTGGAACTCAACAGAGACGAAGATGTTTCGGTGACGAGGCATCAAGGCCTTCGCCATGTAGTAGCAGACTTTCTCTGCCAACTCACGTTCCAACTTCCGACCACCACGGGTAACAACAAGAACCATAGAAACCTCTCATCACTCAAAATACACATATATTATAGGCGACTCAGCAACAAATGTCAAGAACTTTTTTCAATAACAAGTCATTGATTTATAAGGACTTTTCAAAAAAGTTTCCAATCCAGCATGATATGTATCCGCTCAACCTCAGTCGGATTGTCCACCGAATGCAGTTTTGAGTGATCCACAAGGTATGCCTTACCGACCTCCATATTCACTTCATCACCATTGTTCCTAAACATGATGTCAGGGTGGGTGATGATAGGAATATGTATGCGTTTATTACTGCCAACCCTTTCATCGGCATGTTCCCCAATCTGCGAGTGAGGGTTCATCAGGTTGAACATAAACATGATACATTCACCCTTCCCAATCGTCTCAGTAAGTAGTTGATTGATACTGGTAAAGAAGGCCTCGTGGTAATACTTACCGTACAACTCACCTTGCAGTATCGCACTTTGCTTATAGTCATCACTGTTCATATACTTGATCAGGTCAGCGATGTCCCACTCACTCGCAGATTCTTCAATCGTTTTACCCTGTTGATTCTCCGGTACGGGATACAATAGGGGTAGTCTATCCAAGTCTTGAAAGAATGGGATGTACCTTTTACTGAATTTAGAAAAGGCACCCATCCAATCGGCATCATCGATGTCCGAGAAGAGATCAATGTAATGACTCACATCGATCTCACCCAGAACCTTGATCGTGTTAAGAGGCGAGGGCATATTCCACTGCTTTCTCAACTGCCTTGACTTTGCGAGTCTGGTTCTGACCAAACCATGCAGAAGTCAAACGAGTATCAACCTCACGACCCATCTTGTGGTCAGTCAAGTAGGTCACACTGTTTAGTGCAGACCACCATGAACCAGCACCGAACTCAGCACCAGGCTGGGTCTCCAAGAAGGAGTGTGCAAGTTGACCGTTGCTGGTCAGATCTTTGAAATCTTCCACAGTGACAGGCTTCTTACCAACATAGGTTCGCGGGAACACTTCGTTGTAGTAGTTGATCAGAGACTTCATATCGTATCGCTTAGATGCGAGGAACTCAGCAGTCTCTTTGTACTTCGCAAACTTCTCGGATGCGATGCCTAGTGCTACCTTCACCTTGTTAGGGTTGAACTGAGAGCGGTGGTTGATCTTGCAAGAGTTCGCAACCTTCTGTCCCAGAGATAGGGTCAGGGTGTTGTTGCAGACCACGCGAATCGGAGTAAATCGAACATCGACTGACTTACCGTACATGTGTGGGTTTGAAAACAACAGGTACGAATCGACTTGGTCGCCACCAAGAATGTCAAACGACTCCTTGACTTTTGCAAGACCCCAGACCATCTGACCACCTTTGAGTGAACCAGCAGTGTGCATTTCCATGTCACCCGCAGCGCAGTACTCAGAGAAGAACTCAAACGCCTCTTCGTTCTGAACAGGTTCCCAGTTCTCACCGACGATGTCTAGAACCTTGTTGTCAGATGTACGCACGAGCGCCTTCTGAGACTCAAGTTCAACACCTGATGCGGTAGTCAGAACTTCTTTCTGTACCGTCCAATCCAGACCAGCCTGTTGCATAATCTGTTGGGGTGATAGGTCTGCCGCGACCTTGGTACCCAGACCGTGCCACGGGACATCACCCGCATATGCCATCTGCGCTTGACCGTCTATCATTTCAATTTCATGACTCATTTTCTTCTCCTAGTGAAAAACTTTCTCGACACCGTTTACCACGATGTAATTCAAATCCATTGCACCTTTGATCTGGCGACCAGTGCGTTCCAAAACGGCATCGCACATGAGTTCCCAACTTTCGTTGACAGTCTCACTTTGATCCAAAACAAGTTGCATCTCTTTATAGTTGAGAGCGATCTCAACCCGTAGTCCGGTGCTGAGATCAACACCCTTCAATCCATTAACTAACATCTAACCCTCCACTCGGTCATGAATTGCGACAGCACCGTAGAAGGCACTACCAAGTAACTTTTCGCACAGTTGCGAGAATCGTGAATCCGAAGTCGAACCGTAGTTGCCTCCGAACATAGTTCCCTTGCCTTCCGCGCACTCAGGGATCAACCGGAGAATCTTACGACCACCGATAGGTTCTGCCATCACGAGTTTAACCGCAGGGGAACCCTCACTAGGCTCAAAGGGGCCTTCACAGTTGGTGACACACAGTGTACGCGAGTAAGATGATACACCACCGTTGGTACCGTCACCGAGATCACTCCGAAAAATTCTAATTGTCATTCCCATATCTATACTTCCTTTCTCATTATCAATACAAGTATTTTACACTAGTCAGCAACAAATGTCAACAGCCTAGTAGAAATATTTCTCATTTTTTTTCAAAGACCACTTCTCTTCGACGGGAGCGCCGTGTTCGTCTTCATCGACCACGATGTACGCCACGGTCTTCTTGACGTTAGCATAACGATAACCTTGCCCAGGCCCTCCAACCCATACGATGTGAGGATACTCAGCGAACACCTCGTCGGCATTCAAAGAGTACTCGAAGTAGTTACCCACCTCTTTTTCAGTGAAACACCCAATCGGTCTTCGCAACTTCATTGCTTCATAACTATAGTATGCCATTACTTTACTCTCACCATGTAGGCTGGTTTTGCAGGGTTTAAGATCAACTCAGGGTTGGTGACGGGCAGACGGCGTTCCATCTTGATCTTGAATATCTTGCCTTCAAGTTGACGGATACGCATCGGACAAACTTCAACAGCCAGTTTGGACTCTAAGTACTCAAGGAACTCTTTCTCGGTAAATCTCATAACTTAACTCTCTCAATTTCAAAACACTATTATATGATGTTTTGACAATAAGTGCAAGCACTTTATTAGATCATTTTGTTATATGCTTATAACTTTTTCGTATTAGTTCCGAAAAATGTGAGGGAGATACGGTCTGCGCCACCGAAGTGTGGATTGTGGAGGGTCTGGGCATCAAAGGCAATGGCACGATTCTCTACCCACTCAACATACTCATCCTTCACGGTAGTCCCTTGTCCCTCTGCACCAAGCATGTAGAGTACGCCAGACCTCTCGAAGTTACGATCAATGTGTTGTGGGATATTCGCACCACGGCCCTCTAGGGTAGGAAAGGTCTCAAAGGGGTGTCGGAAAAATGTCATCAACTGGACTTTGACACCTAGCACCTCATTGATTTGTGTCGAGATATCGTCAAACGCATATCTGAGGTTATCGCTACGGTAACAATCTATCCAGTCTGCTACCGCATAGTATGCACCACCTCGTCTCTCACCATAGTCGTAGGCACTATACATGCGACACTCATGATATGCCTGTACCAGTTCATCAAAGGCATCAAGTTCCAGAAAGTTATCAACTACCTGTATCATGAGTATATATGTCTATCATCTCTTCCTTACCCTTGACCTTGATCTGGCCTATCGATTTGGACTTGATGTCTATGAGTTGATCTTTGGTAAAACTGGAATAGATGGTCTTATTGTCGATGTATTCTCCGCGAGCTGCTGTTGCTTCAAGGCGGGCGGCAAGGTTGACAGAGTCTCCGATAACACTGTAGTCAAAGCGAGATTCACTACCCATATTACCAACAATGCAATCACCTGTATTGACACCAGTACCGACATTGATGGGGGGTAGACCTTCGTCAAGAAATCGTTGTCTAAGTACATTAGTCTTCTCTTCTATCTCTATTGCAGATTTGACTGCCATCTCTGCGTGGTTGTTACAAGGTAGTGGTGCGTTCCAAAATGCCATGATACAATCGCCCATGTATTTATCAATAGTTCCACCATTTTTCAAAATAATATTTGTCATTTCATTGAGATAGTTGTTGATCAATGTGACCAGTCCTTCAGGATCGTCATTGTTCTTATAGTGTTCAGAGATGGGTGTGAACCCCACGATGTCCATGAAGAGAAATGACATCTCCTTCTTCTCTCCACCTAGTTTCATCAGACTAGGATCTTCTGCAAGCATATTCACCATATCAGGAGATAGGTATGTGCCAAACTGTCCCTTGATCATCTGCTTTGCTTTGAACTGAGTGTAGAACTGTACAAAGGAGCCGTGTGCGAATACTATGATCATGGTCAGAATAGGGAATACCGGATCGACTAGATAAAAGAAAGTAGAGAATGTGTCTGTTGCAAAGTAGTAAGAACCTGCAATGAAGACAGCAAAACACATACCGGATACTGGTATAGTACTCGCCTTGAGCAGAGCTAAGAGTATAACACATAAAACCAAAGTTGTCAAGAGCTCATACAAAATAAATTCATCGGGTCTCTTGATGACCACTCCATCGATCATAGTCTTGATTAGGTTTGCCTGAATGTCATGGGGGTACATAGATCCCATCGGTGTAGAGACCACATTAGATCCTTCAAAGGTAGCACCTAATATTGCGATTGACCCGTCTGGTATCTGATCCATATCAACCAATGAGTATCTCTTGAACTTGTTCCAGTATGCGATATTGACATTACCAGTACTGTCCGTCACAACCGACTTGAAGGCCGGGATACGCACAAACTCAATGCCATAGTCATCCGTGGATATCTGGTAGGATATGTCTCCTGCCGCGACCCTGAGTATGTCTAATGCAAAGGCAGGGTACAGTCGGTCATCAAAGTTTACCAGTAAAGGTTGTCTCCGAACAATACCGTCGATGTCTTGTGCCGAAGATATTGTCCCATAACCCCACGCAGCACTATGGATTTTCTCTTGTGCAAATAACATACCAGCGGAAGGAAAGAGGAAAGATTCTACCGCTTTGTCACCAAAAGCGGCAACTCCTATCCGTGGTGGTCTGTAGTCAGTTTTCGTCCGATTAGATGGTGTGATCGCAACAACAGACTGTTTGAATGACAATATATCAGCAAAGTCATCGTCACCACCCCACCTGTCTTCCTCCGAAAACAAGATGTTGATACCGATCAGACTCTCACCCATCTTGTCGATTTCCTGACCAAGCGTCTCACGGGGTATGGGATACTGCCCCAGCTTGTCTAGGGCCTTCTCATCTATATCTACCAGTACAATCTGTTCTGATACGGACACCTCCTGTGACCGTTGCATAGAGTCAAAGAAAGAGAGTCTTGCACTCTCCAGTAGAAAGGGGTCTAATAACCTTATTGTCACCATGACAATAAGAGTAACAAGTACATGCCATGTCTTCATTGTATTATGTTTATCACTGTGTCTTGTCCATTTATCTTGACTGGGTCAAGTTGCTTACCGTCTTGTGACATATTTATAAGGGTGGATGCACCCTTGTCTACTCGGATCTCTGCGATGTCATTGACCGCTCGTCCCACCGTGACCTTGTCACCCTCTACTATGGTAGCAAACTGAGTAACAGTATCAAAGCCCTCCTCTGTGCCCTCTAGAGACAGTTCTCCGGTGCTTTGTCGTTCCTGTAGTAGTTCCTCATCAAGACTATTATAAGCATCAAGTAAATCTTCCAGTAGTTCAACATCAAGGAAGTTGATATCCAACTCAGTGAACTCCAGATAGTCTCGTTCCAAATCTTCGTTTGCTAACAAGTCTTGATCAAGGAAGTCTATGTCAAGGGGGTTGATGTTTCGACTTGCGTTGGTCGATAGTAATAACTCTTCCTCAGTTTCTTTCTTCTTGGGTGGGTTGATGATCATGATGTTGTTCAACATGTCCAGAGTCAGATCTAGGATGGCAGGATTACTTGGTGGTTCCTCGGCAACATAAGTGTTGGTTGCTTGGAAGGGTTCGTTTAAGACAACCTCACCAGCCATAGTAGATACAATGATCTCACCAGACGAAACTCCGTTGATATCTGGTAATAGGACTACGAGGGTCTGTCCTAGTTCATCTACGGTTACTGTGAAGTCTGTTCCCCGAATACCGATGGATGCGGTAGGGGTTCGTAGGCGTACATTCTCTTTATTGACCTTACCCAGTTCACCGGATATGAACCTTGCTGTACCCTGTGCAAAGGTCATGGCAAGGTCTGATTTACTGGGATCATCATCAAATACCACATTATCTATCACGATACGGGTATGTTCAGTCATTCTTAACTTAGAATCATCAACAAAACGTACCTGAAGGCGACCTTCACCCGTGCGAAGGTCATCCTTAGACACTACATCCTGACCCGTGGTAGGACGAATAGAGGCCTCATCTCTGAGTATCTCTCTCCATCCTACCGCACGATCTACGTTTCCTACATCACTCGCATGTAGTGTTGAGACCGGAATCAGACTGGCTGATACAAATAGTAGCATCAGTTGTGCTTGTTCCCGAACCATCAAAATCTATCTCCAGTGTGTCCGTCTGTAAGGTAGATTC